>JFJP01034026.1_pt1 | contig 27918 bp, 26 predicted proteins | sample 431651 | NCBI WGS metagenome assembly JFJP01 (sample SAMN02602958, study PRJNA72255) | Microbial mat metagenome, whole genome shotgun sequencing project. | biome: fresh water; feature: sink hole; material: water; isolation source: purple microbial (photo- and chemosynthetic) mats found in... | reverse complement strand
CGGGCAGCGGGGGGCTGCACCGGGTCCAGGCCCCCCACGGCTCGTTTGCCGTCCACCGGGGGGAGCAGGCTTGCCGCATAGAGCCGGATCTCGCGGGCTGCAGTAAGCCGGACGTCCACAACGACCTTGGTCGAATCGAGTTCCAGGGTGTAGCCGTAGAGGTGGTTGACGACAGGGTCCCGCGACCCCTCCTTCCACAGCCGGTAAGCGTAGGTGCCCACCTTGGTCTCACCCGGAAAGTTCGCGGGGGCGTCCCAGGCACTGATCCGGCGCTCGAACTTGTCGACGGTGCCGTCGGTGTAGCGCACCTCGAGCCCCAGCGGCTGGCCTTCATCGATATTGGCCGAGGCCAGAAACAACAGGTTTTGAAACCGGCCGTTGGGAAGCGGGATCACCTGAATGAGCGGGCGGACGGCGTTGAGCAGGTTGGACGGTCCCAACAGGAACTCGACCCCGTCCCAACGAAGTGAAGAACCGACGAGGGCGCTGCTGTAGGCCCGGCCCATTTTCAAATCAAACTCGGGTGCATGGGCCACTTCTTCGAGGGCAAAAGCCGCCTTGAGGTTGAAGGTTCCCTCGAGCGGAACAGGGACGGCTGAGGCCACGGCCGGGGTGGCCTTCCAGTTCCGGGTGGGCCGTGACGCCTCGGAGACGGTACGGACAGCCTTGGTGGCGCGGTCGAATGCCGTGAACGCATTGCGTCGGTCGCGGGTGGCTGCCGGGTCCAGGTCGTCGAACCTTTCGGGACCTGGAGCAGCGGCGGCGGCGTCCCTGTCGCCGAGATTGGCCCCCAGACGGTCCCGGCGGTCAGCCCAGAAGTCCCAGCGGCCGATTTTGGGGCGGCGCGGGTCGGAAAGGTTGCTCACTACCCCAGTGAAGAGTCCCTTTGCGTCCACCGTACCGTACTCAACCTTGTCGATTACCGTTCGGTACGCGCCGGGGCCAAGCCACTCCAAACGCCAGTGAAAGCGGGCTTTGAGCTTACCCTGCTGGACCAACAGGGAAAGCGCACCGCCCAAGTCATTGCTTTCTGCAGGGGGTTGAAACATCGAGGAAAAGGCCCAAGAGACTGGAAAAGCACTGTCGGTGCTGGTTGCCGTAATGCCATCATCGGTTCCCTTCCAAGAAGGGTCCTGGCTCACTTGAACCTTCTCGGGACCGAAAAGAAACCGGGCCGCCACCAGAGCCTTCCGCGCGGCCTCAAAGGCCGCCTGGCCTTTGGAGACTTCGACGGCAGAAAGCAAGGCGTCAGGATCGGCGGGCTTTTGCTGGGCCGTTACGTGCCCTAAGGGGACAACACACAAAACAAGGGCCAAAAGCGGGCTCAAGCGGGGGGTAACCATGGCATTCTCCTGTAAAGAATACCATAGTAATCCTGTCAGAATTAGACAAGCAACTTGAGCCCCTTTTCAATTTCAGCCTTGAGCTGTTGGTAGGGGTACGCACCCGACAGGCGCATCAGCACCTTGCCCTTGTGAAACAGCATAATGGTGGGCACCCCGGTGATCTGCCACTGTCCGGCCAGGGCCGGTTTGCGGTCGGTGTCGATTTTCACCGTCACCAGCCGCCCCTTGTATTCGCCGGCCAGTTTCTGAATGACCGGCGAAACCATCTTGCAGGGTCCGCACCATTCGGCAAAGAAATCCACCAGGACAGGAGTTGGGCTGTTTTGAATCAGCTCGTTGAAACTGGGGGGAAGCGGCAAATCACTGTCCATGGCAAACCTCTTTTCGGTCAGAATTTTAACAGGAAGGTGGAAGCCACTCCAGGGGAATCCCCCTGGCCCAGCGACGATTCCGCAACAATGGTCCACGTTCCCACAGCCAGGGCATCGACCACGGCAGCCGGAAGCTGTGCTTGCCACAGCCCCGGTTTGACGGCCTTGGCGGTCACCTTGGTCGGGTTGTCACCCACCATCAAAGTCACCGAAACCTGTGCCTTGCCAGCGGGAACCGCTGTGTTGGCAGGATACGCCACCTGGCTGACCTTCACATCCACCACAACAGGCTTTCCGGCCACCGGATCCGCGACACTCACCGCATCGATGCGGGTCGAGTCCATTTTCAGCGTCTGGGCCCACGAACCGGCGGCAAACGGATAGGACTTGTCACGGAAGGCCGTCAGAATACCCGCGTTGCCCACCGGGTCGTAGCGGTCGAGCAAAAACGCTCCGTTGGAAATATACGCATGGCCGTGTGCCTCCAGCCAGGCCAGGGTCAGCTGGTAAGCCTTCACCGCCTGAGCCGGGGTCACAAACCCTGCCAGGCTGGCAGGTACCCTTCTGGCCGCCACAAACTCACCCAGCTTGGCCTTGAGGTCGGCAATCAGCTTGGGGTTCAAAACATCGACCTCGACCGACGTGCTGGCGGTGTTGAACGACCACGCGGTACCCGAGGCGTTTCCTTCGGTAACCACCGACTTCAGCGCTTCCAACACTTCCCAGGGAAGAACCGAACCGGAATTGACGGCACCAACCTGCAAGGTGGGCACCATCATACCGGCCAACTGCGCCTGATCCATGGGGAAACGCGCATCGCTCCACACGGTGATGGAACCGTTGGTTTCAAACCGGTAACCCTTAGCACGGGCCAGCCGGGGACCAACACCCTGGGTGTAGGCAGCGTCAAAACTCAGATCGTAGGGGAAGGCGACGGCATAACGGTAGTCGTTTTGATCCACGGCGCGGCCGTGATGCCAAGCCCCGAAGCGAAAGGTGAAAGTTGCCTGGCTCAACGCGGTTTTGGCGGCCACGGGCTCCCATTTCTGGGCCTTGGTATTCCACAAAACGGCGGTGGCAGGGACAGCTTCAGGCTCGGTCCCCGTTTTCAGAGCGGACCAACTGGCCCGCACGGGCATGAGCAGACCGGTGCCGGGGTGCGTTTCCAGCTCCAGGTCAGACAGGGGCTTAATGATCATGCCCGAGTAGGTGTCGCCGAAGCCCTGGGCCCCCACCGGGTCCCAGCTGTTCATAAACAAGGCGCCCCGCGACGAGAACCCCGTCATTTTCAGCACCTTCTTGCCCTTGTCGGGGCCGGAGGTTTCGGGTTTGACGTCGGCGGCGTACAACGACCATTTGTTGATACCGTCGGCCAGGCCGTAGGGCACTCTGCCCACAAAACGGCTTTTAGCCGCCGCCTGCGAGCTGGTTTTGGCAGCCACCAGAATTCGCACCGATTCTTTCATTCCCAACGATGTCGCCTGAAGCAGGGCCGACCAGTATTCGTCGACATTCTTCACATCTCCGTTGACGGCAGTCTGGGTAAGCTTGTCGAGAGCGGGGTTCTGATAATTCCAGTTGTCGGGTTTGCCGCCGCCGGGCATGATGGTGGCCCAGGGAGCGTACATGTAGGCCATGGTCATTTCCCACCAGGCCTTGGTTTCGTTGGCACCAAGGCCTTCGGTATAGAGACTCCACTGGTTGGTCTTGGGGTCGGTGCGGTTGACGAGGTTCGAAGCCTTCACGCGGTCGTACTCCAATCGCTCGACCTTGATGCCAGCCTTTTCAATCTGATCGGCCACGTAGCGGCCCAGGGGAACGCGGGCGTTGGGGTCGTCGGCCCGGATCACGAACTGCAGGGTCACCGGCTCGGCGTCAAAGGTCCACCACGGACTACCCTTCACCAGGCGGCCTTTCAGTTCCGGCAATGCAGATGCTTCCTGCAGGGCCGCGTCGATGGCCGCCAGCGCCTTGGTCTGGTTGCCCGTGGGGGTCATTCCCAGTTTGGCGGCCTCGAGGCCGAAGCGGGTCGAGTTGGGCAGGCCCGGGACCACGGGGGTGAACTGCACCACGCCGATTCCTCCCAGAATTTCGTCGACCACCCGCTGGCGGTTGATCAGATCGTTGAGCGCAAACCGGATTTTCTGCATGGCCAGGGGGTTGAACCTCGCCTTGCCCGAGGCGTCGACGGCCGCGTCGGAAAGGTAGGGAGCCTTGTTGGGAAAGGGGTTGGCCATCAGGCCCAGGTAACTGGCACCCGACACCGAGTACACTTCCAGCTTCGACTTCACGTCCGCAGGCAGGCGCTCAAACACGGCACCGGGGGTGCCGTAGGTCCACAGATCGCTCTGACCCGAGGCCACGTCCATCAGACCCAGGTCCTCCTGGCTCTTGGCGTTGAACAAAATTTTATCGACAACGGGCCCTTTTACCTGGGCTGAAGCGGTTGAGGTCAAACTCAGACCGAGAATCAGGGCAAAAACGACAGAGGCGAGTCCTGTCTTCATGATATCTCCTTGGTGATGCTGATCGCAGCGATGGTGCCGTCACTGACGGCGGTGGTAATCTGGCGGTACAGTTTGGCGTTCACATCGCCTGCCGAGTACACCCCGGGAACATTGGTGCGCATTTGGTTGTCGGCCTCGATGTAGCCCCATTTGTCGGTCCTAAGGCATTCGCAGAAATGCTCGGTGTTGGGGATGAACCCGATGAAAATGAACACGCCGTGCGTCTTCACTTCTTCAGTGACGTCGCCCTGGTTATTGCGGATAACCACGCCCATGTCATAGGCGGCATATTTTTTGATTTCGGTCACCTCGTGGTCCAACAGCAGGCGGATCTTGGGTTCGGCATGGACTTGCGCGATGGCTTCTTTGTTGGCACGCAGATGCGACGAGCGGTGGATAATGGTCACCGAGCGGGCAAACTTGGCGATGAACAACGATTCCTCGACGGCTGAATTGCCGCCTCCGATGACCACCACATCTTTGTCGTTGTAGTACTTGGCATCGCAGGTGGCACAGTAACTGATGCCGTGGCCCTGGTATTCCCTCTCTCCGGGAACCCCGAGTTCCTTGGGCTTGGACCCCGTTGCCAAAATCATCTTCTTGGCCTGGATGGTCTCAAAACCGTCCACTCGAACGCTCTTGGTCTCGATATCGACCTCGTCGAGCTCTACGGCGGCCCGGAATTCCACCCCGTTGGCCTTGGCCTGCTCGGTCATCTGGTGGCTGAGCATGTATCCGTTGAGGGGTGCAATAAACCCGGGAAAGTTGGAGACCTGGTGGGTGGTAGCCACATAGCCGCCGGGGAGAGCCGTATCGACAATGATGGTTTTCAGATGCGCCTGCGCCAGATAGATACCGGCCGTCAGTCCGGCGGGACCGCCCCCGATGATCAGCACGTCGGCCTCGGTGTCCTTTTGCTGAATCTTGCCGTGGATGGCCTTGACCTCCTCAGCGGGCAGAAGGGAATCCAGGTTCTTGATGATCCGGCTGCGCAGAATGCCACCGGCCAGTTTTTCACCGACGGGTTTACCGTTTTTGTAGAACAAAAGAGTAGGGCTGCCGGTGACGCCCAAGGCAGTGGCCAGTTCACGGTTCTTCTGCCGGAAAATTTTGATGAACTTGACCTTGGGGCCGTAAAGCTCGCTCAGCGGCTCGAATTTGGTGGCCAGAACCTCACAGGGCGGGCACTCATCGGAATAGAAGTCGACGATGGCCAGCTCGGCGTCGAGGACCTCGGTTTGAAACTGATCGGCGTTGATTTCTCGGATAAACGAAGTGGATGCCATATTGGTCTCCTTCAATATAGTGAATTTACTATATTGAAGGAGACACGTCAAGCCTTTATACGGGCTTCAGCTCTTTCCGAGCCGACGGCCCGAACCAGCGTCTTCCGGTTTTCCGGTCTGCGCCTTGGTTTGGGTCTTGGTTTCAGTTGCCACGGGCAGGGTTGGGCTCTCAGAAGTCCCTGAATCTGCCTTGACTTCGGTTTTCGCCTGGATCTGCGTCTTCTTCCGGGTTTGACTTTGCGTTTTGACCGTTGTGGTTCCCTCTTCTGTGGTCACTTCGAGCTGCTGATGCGCCCGAATCTGAAGCCGGTCCGCCTCTCCGATAGGAAGGACGACCTCCGTCTCTGTACCGTCAGCCTGCAACAGGTGGACGATAGCCTCGGTTTCCGTTCTGTCAATCGATACCACCTCCCCTTCCAGGGTGTCGAGTTTTTCAGCAGCTCCGTTGCTCCACAAAAACCCGGTCGTGATGATCATCGCTGTGATCCAAAGTATCCGTTTCATACTGGCCTCCTTAGGCATTTCAACCCTGCTTACCCTGCAGGACCGCTGGCGGTTGCAAACTATTTTCTCTATACTCTCCAACGTGACTTCCCAAACGGCAGAAGAGGAACTTTCTGACATCGCCGCCATTCACCGGGTCCTCGCCGGAGACGCGGCCGCCTTCCGCACCATCGTCGAAGCCCACCAGACCCGCCTCTACCGTTTCTGTCTGACCCGCACCAGAAACGAAGAAGCGGCCGCAGACGCCGTTCAGGAAATTCTTCTGAGAGCCTACAGGGCACTGGTATCGTTCCGCATGGGACAGAGCTTTCGCACCTGGCTCTTCTCGATTGCCGCCAATTATCTGCGGACCCGGTGGAAGCGGTCTCAAGCGGAAACCGCACGGCTGGCGAAAGTCTGGGAACCGGAAGCCCTGGACCAGAATGATCCGGAGTACGACGCCTTGATGGCTCAAGCCTCTCAAGATCTTCACTGGGCCATGGGGGAACTCCCTGAGGACTTGTACCTGCCGGTGTACCTGTTCTACTTCGAGGGCTTGGCGGTTGCGGAAATTGCCCAGGCCCTGCACCTGGGAAACGAAGCCGTCAAGACACGATTGTTTCGAGGCCGAAAAAAACTGCGGGAGTTGCTGGAACGGGAGCAACCAACCAAGGGTCAGCGAGGTAGTTCTTTATGATGCAATGCACCGACGTTCAAGACCAAATCCATCGCTGGGAGCAAACCGGCCTCCTCAGTGCCCAGGAATACCAGGCCCTGGAGGAGCACCTTGCCCAGTGTTCCTCTTGCCATGCCCGCCACGGGTCTCTGCAGAGTCTGCTTCGCCGCGATGCGCTGGGCACGCCGGCCGCCGGGGTGAAAGCCCCCGATCTGTCCGACCAGATTATGGCGAGGGTGAACCGGCGGGTGGCTCCCCGTTCCCCATTTCTCAGACTCCCCTACCTGCTTCCTGCAGCTGCAGCCTTCTTGTTTCTAGCCTTCTCTCCCTTGTTGCTTCGGCTGGCCGACCCGGGGGACCAACTGGTGACGGTTCGCTTTGTGTTGGAGGCCCCCTCGGCCCAGTCGGTGGCGGTCAGCGGCAACTTCGGGCAATGGTCGGCCGAGGGTATCACCATGACCCGGTCGCCGGACGGGCGCAGCTGGGAGACCACCCTTCGCCTGCGCCCTTCCTTGGACTATCAGTACAATTTTGTGATCGATGGCAGCCACTGGATACCCGATCCCAATGCGGCGGTCTCCATCGATGACGGCTTCGGTGGAAAAGTATCGCTGCTCGACCTTTAGGAGAAATGACTATGCGGACAAAACACGTTTTGCTCTTGCTCCTGAGCCTCGTTTCGGTAAGCTTCATGCAGGCGCAGACTCCCGATCAGGACATTGCGGCGCTGATTTATCAGGAATGGGGGGGCGATCAGGTTCGCTATCAGGGTGAAATCCGGGCGCTCCTGCTTTCAGGCCGCACCGCCCAAGAAGCTCGAGCCGAGGTGCGCCGGTCGGCCCGGTGGGAACAGGAGGGCGCCACGGTGCTTATGCAACGTTTTCAAAAGATGGAACGCAAGCACAGCGTCAGGGCGGCCGGTCAGGGGGCTTATCGGTCTCATCAAACGAGCGCCCCTTCTGCAGGACAGGGAAGAATTTCCAACCATGGAAACCGGCCGTGACTCGAGCCCTCTCCCTGGCCCTGGTTTTTGCCCTCCTCGTACCGCTCACACTTTCGGCCGAGGGCTACCCGCCCAGCCTGTGGCTGGACTCCCCTGCAGCAGCCTCCTACCAAGGGGAACGGCAGGCCCTTGCGCAGCTCTTTCAAGAGGCCCAAGAGAGGGGCCTCCCGGGAGAGATTCTGCTGGAGAAGCTGAAAGAAGGGGCCGTCAAACGTGCTGCTCCCCCTTTGCTGGTGACAGCGCTGCGTGCCGAAATGGAACGCGAGGTGCTGGTGCTGGAGGCCCTGAACCGTTCCCGTCTGGCCGCAACCGGTGATCCGGTCAAGCTTCTGAGAGCCGGGTCGCTCCTGCTGCAGGGGGGACTGGCCGGACAAACCCTGAATGAGGTGCTCGACTACGCGGCGGTTCTGGGTAAAACGGCAGGGAGGGCGCTGGAAGCCTGCGCCGCAGCCGTCCGGATAACCGTTATCAGCGGTATTGAGAAACCCCAGCTGAAACCGCTGTCCGAGTGCCTGATCCGAAGCAGCCTGAAGGACGAGTCGTTCTCCAGCCTCGTTTCGGCCGCGTTGAGGGCCAAAAACCGCGGAATCGTAAAGGATGCGTTTTACAGGCTGACAGTGGGAGTTTTGGATAGCGGCGGGGGTATCCCTGCCATGGATCGGGAAATCGAAACGAGGGGACGAAAATGAGAAGCACAAGAACGCTCAGCCTGGGTTTCCTTCTTTTTGTTGCCTGGCAGGCCCAGGGCGAAGCCTTTGTAGAAACAGCCCTGGGAACCGCCTCGGATGCCGCCTTCTTCGCTTCCACCTCCGCCGGTGCTTCCTGGGTAAATTCTGCCCAGGACTTCCACCTTCAACTGTCGGGCGACGCCGGCGTTTCATACTCGGACACCTCGACCCGCCGGACGGTGCTGGCCGAAGCGGGAGCAGAACTTTCCACCTTCGTCGGCCCGCTGGTACCCCTGATCCGCCTTTCAGGAGGCCTCGACTCCAACGTCGCAGCCGGGGTTGGGTACCACGCCACCTTAGAAACAGCCCTAACCGCCAACGGCACCGAGGCTTCGTTCTTCGCCGAAGCAAGCGCGACCGTCGAAAGGGGCCTTCTCAATGCGCAGGACTACGAGGCCCGGACCGGACTTTCGGTGCTTCTGGGCGATTTCGTTGTCAAACCCGCCCTGGGGTTCGCCGTGGCCCAATCCGTTGGTGACCTTAAATCCTGGTCGTTGGTACCGGCTTTGGAATGTTCCTGGTATCCGGGTTTCCCTCTGACCACCACCGCGTCCACAGGGTATCGAAAAACTTCTCAACCCGGCACCGCCGATTCCGACAGTTTTCTGTGGTCCTTCGAACTGGCCGCCGAACCGACCGACCAGTTCGGTTTCTCGCTCTCTTCCCAGGCTGAACACTTCTCCACCGAATGGATAGGAGCGACTTCGGGTGAATGGACCGTTGACCTTCCCCGAGGGGACTTCGGCGAGTCCTGGGTGTTTGTAAAGGCCACCCTGGACTACGAGGTCAACGCCCAAACCACCCTCACAGGAGAACTACAGGCCGGTTTGGCCTTCAGTTTCTGACCGCTGCAAGGTACCGGATCAGCCTTGACAAGCACACCTATGTGCGTTTAGAAAGGATTATAATGAGCATAGGTGCAAAATGGCGAGAATGAAACGATGTCGGACCCTTCAAGGACCTCCTGTTGTCCAGAGTTTCAAACCCAGGGGTATACCGACAACTGACTTGAGAACCGTGACGATGACCTTGGACGAGCTGGAAGGAATCCGCCTTGCCGACCATGAAGATTTAGAACACGAGGAAGCGGCTCGAAGACTGGGAGTCTCTCGATCCGTTTTCACAAGGTTGGTGGACGGAGCCAGGAAAAAGATCGCAGCAGTGCTGATCGAAGGTTGCGAGCTGAAGATCGAAGGCGGAGACTATCACTTTGAAAACAAGCGCTTTCGTTGTCAGGACTGCCAGCATCTTGTTGAAATACCGTTGGAAGAACCCGACCCCCAGCGGTGTCCGACTTGTGGATCTTTCCTACTGGCCAACCTCAACCTGAGCTTCGGCCTCAAGGGCCAATGCCGACGGCATGGAGGTGATCCCCATGGCTGACGGGAAAGTCACGACCCTGATCGAGAACGTTGTCTACCAAAGCGGGCTGGTTGCCGAACACGGATTCTCAGCTTTGGTAGAATGGAATGGAACCTTAATCCTCTTCGATTTTGGTCAGAGCGCACAGTTTCTCCACAACGCAGTTCTGTTGGACGTCGATCCGGGCCAAATTGACGTTGCCGTTGTCAGCCATGGTCACTACGACCATACCGGTGGTATGTTCGAGTTCCTGTCGATGAACCCCCGGGCTCAGGTCTGGATTCGGGAAGCAGCCTTCGACCCCAAGGCCTCCGCCACCAAAAGATCCATCGGTATACCCGGACCAGAAAGGCTGGACACGAGCCGGTTTCATTTTTCCAAAGGGCTCACTGAAATCGCGGCCGGGGCATTCCTCTTGCCGCCGTCACCCCTGGTCCATCCCGAAGACTTCCATGGGGACGGATTAATGGTTTGGCGCGACGGTACCTGGATTCCTGATGATTTCCTCGATGAGCAGAGTCTTGTTCTGGTGGGTAACCAGTCCATCACACTGATCAGCGCCTGTTCCCATCGGGGCATCAGCAACATCGTTCAGGCTGCCACCGATGCCTTCGGGCTACCCATCGACTTGGTACTGGGAGGCTTCCATCTGAAGAATGAAACTTCCGACCTTGTCGAGACCGTTATTTCGCTGTTGAATCGCCATCCGATCCGTCGAATCGGAATCAGCCACTGCACCGGGGTGGAGAACCTGGGGCGTCTGCAATCCGGCCTGAAGGCAGAAGTCTTCTACAATTATACAGGTAGAATCACTGCCCTATGAGGAGCCGTGTCCCATGACTGAGGCAATCCTGGAAAGCATCTCCGACGGGGTCTTCACTGTCGATTTGGACTGGCGCATCACCTACTTCAACCAGGCTGCGGCTGCTATCACAGGGGTACCGAAAGAACAGGCAGTCGGACAGCTTTGTTCCGAGGTCTTCAAATCCAACAAATGCGAACGGGATTGCCCGCTCAGGCAGACACTGCGTACCCGAACCCCCTTGATCAACCGGCCAGGATGCTTGATTCGTGGCGACGGTCAGAGGGTGCCGATCTCTGTATCGACGGCAATCATGACCGATGAACAAGGCCGCATCACGGGTGGTGCCGAGACCTTTCGGGATTTGTCGGAGATCGAAGACCTTCGACAGCAACTTCAGGGAAAATCCTCGTTCGGTTCGCTGATCAGTTCCAGCCCAGCCATGGTCCGGTTAATCCAAACCCTGCCTGCCTACGCTGAAAGCCTGAGCACCATCCTGATCCAGGGAGAAACCGGGACAGGAAAGGAAGTCCTGGCCCGTGCCCTCCACGAAGCCAGCTCACGGGCAGAGGGACCGTTTGTCGCGGTCAATTGTGGAGCCCTGCCTGACAACCTCTTGGAGTCAGAACTATTTGGCTATCGCAAAGGGGCCTTCACCGGAGCCGAGCGGGACAAACCGGGACGCTTCGCCACGGCTGAAGATGGTACGCTCTTTCTGGATGAATTGGGAGAGATCTCGCCGGCCATGCAGGTAAAACTGCTCCGGGTGCTCCAGGAGCACGAATATGAGCCCCTCGGGGCCAACCATCCCCAGAAGACCAATGCCCGGGTTATTACCGCCACCAACCGGGATCTGGGGGTCTTGGTCAGCGAAGGGAAGTTCCGGTTGGACCTTTTCTACCGGATCAATGTCCTGATGTTGACCATGCCGCCCCTTCGCAACCGTCCAGAGGACATCCCTGTGTTGGCTGAGGCTTTCTTAACCCGGTTCAACCAGAGAATGGGAAAACAGATCCGAGGTATTTCCGAGGAGACGTTGGACCTTTTAGCAGCCCATTCCTGGCCAGGCAACATCCGGGAATTGGAGAATGTGATCGAACGGTCTGTGGTGGTCTGTTCCTCGGATGAAATCCTTCCGCACCATTTGCCGGGGGAATTCTCAAACAGCCCTCCCGAAAGGAAAAATGGAGCCGAAACCATAAGGCAGGCCCGGGAAGAGGCAGAACGCCAGTCCATCCTCCAAGCTCTATTCCAACATAGGAACCACAGGGGTGAAGCCGCTCGTGCCCTGGGAGTCGACAAATCGACGCTCTACCGCCGAGCGGCTGCCCTGGGACTGGAACTACCCGGTCAGGACGGCCGAAGCCGGGAAAAGTGACCCTTTCGACCGAAACGATCTTGACCATTATGAGCATATGTCCATAATTAAATGATGCCGAGACCACAGATCACCCGTTGCGTAGCGGCTGACTTTCCTGCGCGAATGTTCAAACCGGCCGGTATTCCCGGTCGCGAGCTCGAAACCCTCACCCTGAGCTTTGACGAGGTCGAAGCCTTCCGGTTGGTGGACGCTGACGGCCTGTTTCAGGAAGCCGCCGCCCAACAAATGGGAATTTCGCGACCCACTTTGGGTCGGGTATTGAACCAAGCGCGGCGCAAGACAGCCCTCGCCTTGAGCCGGGGCTATGCCCTTGTTCTCGAAACGGGAAGCACCATGGTCCGAGCCGGAGGTTCACCTATGATCGTTGCCGTTCCCACCCAAGGCAAAGACGTCGTTTCTCACTGGGGCCATGCCCCGGAAATTTCCTTGTTCCGTGTCCCGCTCACCGACCCCGTTCCCTTCAAGGTTCTGAGCACAGACCAGGGGTGCGCCTGTAAAAGCGGGCTGGCTCAAGTCCTCCATGCCGAACAAGTCACTCATGTCCTGGTCGGACAAATCGGCGGCGGTGCATTCACAGCCCTGCAACGGTTTGGAATGACAGTGGTACGAGGGGTGACAGGGCCTACCCACCTAGCCCTTCAGCACCTGTCCACCGGGGCTCTCACCGACAAGCCGGAACTATGCCATCACGAAGACTGCGGAGAACATCACGGGCACGATCTCAAACTTTGAACTGCCCGATCTTCCGTTCGACCTCTCCGATAGCCTCTCGGTTGCTTGCAGCCAATGAGGTGATATCCTGGGTCGAATGGCTGATTTCTCCGGTACCTGTGCCAATTTCTTCCATGCTGGCGACAATGGCTCCACTGATATCAGAGACATTGCCAATTTGATTCCGGACAGACTGCCCGCTGATTTCGATTCGCTTTCCAAGCGCCTGAACTCCTGCGCTCAGCTCTTTGACCGTTGAAAGCGCTTCCAGAACCTGTTGGTTTCCTATGGACTGCTCTTCCATCGAGGCGGTGACTTGCGCTTGGTAAGTTCGGGCTGTTTCAACGGACTCCTTGACTTGGGTAAAGCGCTCAGTGGCTGTTGTGGCTGCTCCGACAACCCCGTCCACACCCGTTTTCAGTAACTTCAGGTTTCTACCAATTTCTCGACTTTGAATCGCAGCCCCTTCTGCCAGTTTTCGTATTTCATCCGCAACAACGGCAAAGCCTCTCCCGGCTTCTCCGGCATGAGCTGCCTCGATAGCAGCATTCATGGCCAAGAGATTCGTTTGAGAAGAAATGGACTGGATGACCTCATTGGTTTCAGACAAATTTTCAGACTGTTGAGCCAGGGCCCGAATTCGATCCACAACCTCGACCAAGAGTGTGTACCCTTCGTCAGAGATGCTGGACAGTGTTGAGAATTGCTCTCTGCTGCCATCGAGACTTCTGGTGACCGATTCGACATTGGCAACCATCTGCTCAATGGCGGAAGCCCCTTGATTGACGCTCTCCAACTGGCGAATCATCAGGCTATTGAGCTCGGCAAGCTCGTGATTGATGCCCTCCACCGTCCCGACCGAGAGTTCCACACTGAGAACCTGATTCTGGAGCTGTCCACGGATCAGATGAATGTTCCCATCGATTTGGGTCACCGAGGCGGCTGTCTGCTCCATATTGGCGACCAGTTCCAAACCAATGCTGTTCAGGGTGTCGACGGAAGTTTTCAGGACAGTGACCATGGACCTCAAACTGGCTGTGAACCCATTGAAGGACTGCGAAAGGAGTCCGACCTCGTCAGAAGTCCGTACGGGAAGCGATCGGGTTAAATCACCTTCTCCTGCCGCAATCTCAGCGAGGACCTGATTCGTGGATCTCAGAGGACCAACAACCGATCGGCTCAGAAAGAGGATCACCAGAAGGATGAAAAGTATTCCTAGGATGAAGAGTAAAACGAGTAAAGTGAGAAGCCGGGTTGTGGCAGCCATGGTCTCGGGGGTGGGAACAACAGTGCCCACCACCCAGACGAGTGGATCGCCCCCCAGAAAGATGGGTACCATCGACTTTGTCGTCATCGTTTTCAGCGACTCAGACCAATACTCTCCGGTCACAACCATCCCTGATTGTACTTTATCAAGATCCGCTTTTGCCGCCGCATCAGTCCACTCCGGGGCCACTTTACCAATACGCTTTGAATCCTTGTGAGCCAGAACGACTCCTGCGGGGGACATCAATCGCACAAATCCTGTTTCAAAAAGGGGTGTCGCTGAAACCTGGGTAAGCAAAGATACGAGGGAAAACTCAAGAGCGATAAAACCGGTAGTGCCAGGAAGGGGAACCACGGCTGAGGTGAAAATGCCTTCCGATGAGAAGAAGGGTTCAAGAATCACTTCGTGGTCGCGTTCAGACTGGGGTAAGGTGTCTGGAAAAGGCTGTTCCTCAGAGGTTCCATTGCTGAGAATCTTCCAGGAAAAAGCCCTGCCAGGAGCCAACCATAGCGAAACAGCCGTTACGGACTTCGTTTCTTTCAGGTAACTCTGCAGCTGGGTACGAATGACTGTCAGCCGATTCGCCTCCAATAAATTCCCTGAAGCTGCGAGCATTTTTGCCATGGCTCTTGCTTCATCGAGAGGAATCTCCAAAGCACTATCAATCTTGGCGGCTTCCCTTTGTGCAAAAAGCTCCATGGTATACAACGACCTGGCTTGTTCATGAGCAAGCATCTGAAAATACACCACTGAACCCAGAGTACTAAAAACGCCAACCACTGCTGTTCCAATCAACAGGGTCAGTTTCAGTGTGAGTCCCCACCGTACTTTCTTCATAGATTGTTTCATGCTGTGAATATACTCCCGCTGTCACTCTGTGAGTAGACTCGATGAGAAGCTCAGGTACTTGGTGGGGTCAACCACCTGGTTTCCAATGCGGACTTCGTAATGCAGATGCGGCCCGGTTGATAAACCGGAGGATCCCAAGGTACCCACCACCTGACCGCGAAGAATCTCCTGTCCCTTGGTCACATAGGACCGTTGAAGATGGCCATATTTGGTCAGGAATCCATAGTTGTGCTTGATATCGACATAGTGCCCATAACCGAGAGCCTCGAAGTCAATCCTGGATACCTTACCATTAGCCGAGGCAACGATGGGTGTGCCGAGACGTTGGGCGATATCAATGCCTTTGTGGAGGTACCACTGGCCGGTAAAAGGGTGAATGGCTGGTCCGAACGGATTTGTTACCCAGCCACGGACTTCCTTGAGGGGCCACAGGCTTGGAATTTCAACCAGCAGGGACTTCTGCGAAGACAGGACATCACCAATTTGCTCTAGGGGTTGTTCCGATTTCTGCAGGAGCAACCGCAGCGTCTGGAATTCCACCAGCTCATTCAGAGCAGCCGAGTTGCCTTTTTCTGGAGCGACTTGCGGAGTCAAGGAAAGCGAGACTCCCACGACATCCATCGTCGAGGCCATCACCGTTTCAAAGTCCTGGGCGACGATGCGGAGTTGGGCCGCCTCTTCCCGAACCAAATCAAGGTTGATCTGAGCCAACTCCATTTGGGTCCCCTTCAGGTCTGACTGACGCGAGAGGGAGGAGAAGTTGGCGGCATAGTACGCGAGACCCCCAAAAACAGTGATGGCAAGCAAGATCAACACGTTCAACCCAAACACCGAAATCTTGAAGTTGATGATTTTTTGTTCTGAGTGCGGAATGAACATGATGGTGTAGTACTGTTTGCCCTGGGTGCCAATACGGCTGACAAACCAGAGAACGTGACTCCAAAGACCCCGACTTGTCCTTCGGGCTCCCTTGACCATCTTTTCTTCCCAGCTTCGATAGTTTTGGTATGGTGACACGGCTTCTGACCCCTTTTCGGTTTACAGCAAAACCTTGCTGGCAACCTTTCTCTTCAACCAATCGGAGAAATCCTGAACCTTCATAACGGGCAACTGCTCTCCAGAACGAGATCGAATCGATACCGTGCCTTCAGATTCCTCGTTGCCACCAACGACGAGCATGTAACAAACCTTACGCATCTGTGCATCGCGAATCCGGGCTCCCATCTTTTGATCGCTGGTGTCAGACTCCACCCGGAACCCCTGGGACCGGAGTTTCTCAGTGACTTGGGCAGCATAAGCATCGAACTTGCCTGAAACGGGAATCACAACAGCTTGAACAGGGTTCAGCCACACGGGAAAGGCGCCTGCATAGTGCTCAATGAGAATTCCGATAAAGCGTTCGAAGGATCCGATGACAACTCGATGCAACATGACCGGCGGGTGCTTTTGACCATCCTCCCCGATGTAGTTTGCATTCAGCCGTTCCGCCGATGGAAGCTGGTAATCTAGCTGAATCGTGCCGCACTGCCAACCCCGCCCCAAGGCATCAATCAGGGTGAATTCTAGTTTAGGGCCGTAGAAAGCCCCTTCTCCGGGCATCTCGAGGTAGTCGAACCCGGCGGCTTTGCAAGCTTTTCCCAAAACGGTCTCGGCTCGGTCCCAGGTGGCATCGTCTCCCAGGCGCATCTCAGGGCGCAGAGACAGCTTCACAACAATTGTCTCTTTGGCGAATCCGAAGTCAGCATACATGGTGGACAGCAGATCGCAGAAATCCTTGACCTCGGCTTCAATTTGGTCTTCCCGGCAGAAGATATGAGCGTCGTCCTGGACAAAACCCCGCACCCTCATGATTCCATGCAGGGCTCCTGAGGCTTCGTTGCGGGTGCAACTTCCAAACTCGGCAATCCGCAGAGGAAGATCTCGATAGCTTTTAATCCCTTGTTTGAAAATCTCGACATGACCAGGGCAATTCATGGGCTTAAGGGCAAACAGACGCTTTTCACTTTCCGTGACAAACATGGCTTCGCGGTACTTGGCCCAGTGTCCCGAGCGCTCCCACAGACTTTGAGGCATCACAAAAGGTGTCTTGACCTCTTTGTAGCCACCATCGCGCTGACGCGCCCTGACGTAATCTTCAATAGCCAGCCAGAGGACCCAGCCGTTGGGATGCCAATAAATCTGCCCGGGATTCTCACTGTCGAGGTGAAAGAGGTCGAGTTCGGTTCCCAATCGCCTATGGTCCCGTTTCTCGGCTTCTGCGAGGAATGCCAGGTGGGTATCGAGTCCAGCCTTGTCATGGAAGGCCAGGGCATAAACCCGCTGAAGCTGGGCATTGCGCTCGTCGCCTTTCCAATACGCTCCAGCAATGCGAGTCAGCTTGAAGCTCTCCGGGTCGATCTGGCCCATGTGTTCTACATGCGGGCCACGACAGAGGTCGACAAAACCGTCACTGGAAAAAAGGCTGATCTCCTCATCGGCAGGCAAACCGGTCAGCAGTTCCTGTTTGTACTTTTGGTTTCCGAAGACTTCAGCGGCCTTTTCCTTCGTGACGACCTCTCTGACAAAGAGAGCTTTCGATTGAAGGATACCGCGCATCAAGGTTTCGATGCCCGCCAAGTCGTCTTCTCTGAGGGGGCGTGGCAGTTCGAAATCGTAATAGAAACCGTTGTCCACAGGTGGGCCAATGGCAATCTGCGCTTCCGGCATAAGCTTGAGAACAGCTTCAGCCATCACATGCGCAAGCGAGTGACGCTTCTTATAGAGCAGTTCGTCTTGATCACGACGAGAAGTGGCGATTGCTGTAACAGCCATGGAAGGTCTCCTGAAAAATCTTCGAGAACACCACTTGTTTATATGCCTTTCGCAAGCCCTGGTCAACCCATAGAAAATCATACATCAGAAAGAGTTAATATCATTGCACTATTGCAACGATTGCAACGGACATAGTCGCAGCAGGGCATCGGTCCCGGGTGAAAGGCAGCCTTTTGGACGTTGGCACTATTATTGCATAGATCGTTCATGCACTTAGCACTGACCCTGTGGGACAACCGGGTGGCGCCTGTTTTTGACTTCGCCGCCAGTTGCCTCGTCCTCAAGAAAGAAAACGATTGTCTGGAGGCTTTGGAACAAATCTCCCTGCCGGAAGGAAGTCTGTCCAAGCGGATTGGCAGCTTACAAGCCCACAAGGTCGAATTGTTGCTCTGCGGTGCCCTGTCTAACGAAGCTCGCAGACTGCTCCAGGTCCACGATATCGAAGTCATCGCTTTTCTTTCAGGTTCCAAGGAGACCATCCTTCAGGGCCTGCAATCGGGTGATCTGATCAATATGGCCTTTGCTCTGCCGGGGTGCGGCAAACCCCAGCACTGGCACCGAAAACAAGGAGTTTTATCCATGACCATTGCTTTCTCTACCTCCGGTACCACCCTCGATGATCTGCTGGAAAGTCGGTTCGGTCGTACCCCGCGATTTCTGATCCTTCATCAGGACACGGGAGAAGTCGAAATTGTCGACAACTCATCGAACCAAGAAGCCTCCCAAGGAGCCGGAATTCAAGCAGCCCAATCCCTGGTTTCCAAAGGTGTTCAGGTCGTCATCACCGGGCACGTGGGTCCCAAAGCTCTTCAAGTCCTCCAGGCCGCAGGAATCCAGATCTGCGAGACCTCACCGGCCACCTTGCGGGATTTGTCTGAAGCCTGGGCTAAAGGCGAATTGGAGTCCCATTCTTGACCCTGGCTGTGGCTTCCGGAAAAGGGGGGACAGGAAAGACAACCGTCGCGGTCGCCTTGGCTCTGTCCCTGGCAGGGACCAGGTCTGTCCAGCTGCTGGACTGCGATGTTGAGGAACCCAACACACACCTCTTCCTCAGGCAGCATCGTCGCACGGTCCGGACCATAAACACCCTGGTCCCGCGGGTTGACCCTGAGGTCTGCACGGGATGCGGGCAATGTGCTTCCCACTGTGCGTTTAACGCTTTGGCCGTCACCGGGGGGAAACTCATGATCTTTCCAGAGCTGTGCCACTCCTGCGGTCGATGCCTCAGGCATTGTCCTGTGTCAGCATTGACAGAGACACCAGTCCCCATCGGCACCTTGACCCAAGCGGAAGACGGTCCACTATGCTACAGCTGGGGAACCTTGGATCTTGGCCAACCCATGGCCCCACCTCTCATACGCGAGGTCCGTAAGGAAGCTTCTGTGGAAGAGTTGACAGTCATTGACAGTCCGCCGGGCACTTCCTGTTCGATGATCGCTGCAGTTCGGGGAAGCGACTATGTCTTTCTCGTCACCGAGCCAACGCCTTTTGGCTTGAACGATCTTGGGTTGGCACTCGAAACGGTCAAGGGTCTGGGGATACCCCATGGTGTGATCCTGAACCGATCAGGGAGAGCCGACGCCCTGGTCGAGGAGTACTGTGCCCGGGCCGGGGTTGGTATTTTGATGAAGATCCCCGAAAGCAGAAGGGTTGCGGAGGCCCTGGCCCGAGGAAAGACCCTGCTTGATCCCATGCCCGAGATAGCCCACCGCTTTGTAGAGCTGATGGAGTCCCTATGAAAGAACTGGTTGTGATCAGTGGGAAAGGGGGAACAGGAAAAACGAGTGTTGCCGCAGCACTGGCCATCTTGGCTCGCCAGGCTGTCATCGCCGACTGTGATGTCGATGCAGCTGACCTCCATCTTCTTCTCCAGCCCCAAAAGTCTGAATCTCAGATTTTTCGAAGCGGCCACGTGGCCATGGTTGATACGGAGGCTTGCATCGGCTGCGGAACTTGTATGAGGGTTTGCCGCTTTGAGGCTATCCAACTCGATCCCGTTTCGGGAAAGGCTGTTATTGATCCACTGGCCTGCGAAGGCTGCGGGGCTTGTACCGACGTCTGCCTGTCCTCAGCACTTTGGTTTGAGGAACGGGAATGTGGTCGGTGGTTGGTCTCTCAAACCAGGGCAGGCACATTGGTTCATGCCCGGCTGAATATAGGGGCAGAAAATTCGGGAAAATTGGTCAGTCTGGTGCGGAAAAAAGCGCGTAGCCTGGCAGAAGAGCAGAAGGTTCCCTGGATCATTGTCGATGGCCCTCCCGGAACAGGATGTGCCGTCATCGCCTCGATCACGAATGCCGACGCCGTCCTGGTTGTCGCTGAAGCCACCGTTTCGGGACAGCATGATTGGAAACGGGTGGCTCAGCTCGCCCAGTACTTCAAGATTCCTCTTTTTGTCTGCGTCAACCGAGGAGATATCCATCCGTTGTTGACTGCAGAGATCGAAGCAGAGGCCCTTGTTCTCAACGCCCAGTTTTTAGGGACGATCCCCTATGACCAAAAGTTCAATCAAGCCCAGTGGCAGGGGCTTACGATTGTCGAAACCCAAGTAGGCCCGGCTTCCCTCGTCATCCGGAGCCTCTGGGACCAGATTCAACAGCAATTCAAACCATAAGGAGTTCGCCTTGTCATCATTACCACCTATTGTCCGTGAGGCCTGGGAGAGTCGGGAGGGTCCTACCGTTGCAGCAACCATCAGCCCCGAGGGAACACTGAACCTGATTTATGTCACCTGCGTCCATCGTTATAGCGATGAGATCATCTTGGTGGCTGATAATTATTTCAATAAAACCAGGGTCAACCTCAACAGCCCGGGGGCCCACACCGGATCGTTGCTGTTCATCACCAAGGGCGGAACCTCGTACCAAGTCAAAGGAAAGTGGGAGTATCACACTGACGGCCCCCTGTTTGACGACATGAAGAAGTGGAATCCCGCCCAGCATCCAGGGCATGCCGTGGCTGCTTTGCAAGTAGAGCAAGTGTACTCGGGCGGGAAAGAGTTAGCCTGATCGAAAAGGAAGGCGGAAAAAAATGACAGACATCTTGATGGAAGGAAAATACACCCCCCTCAGTTTTGGCCCTCTGAAAGGTGCCGACGGAAATGCCCGGCTGACTGGGCCCTGCGGTGATACCATGGAATTCTGGGTTCGGATGGACGGTGATACAATCGGTCTGGTAAGCTTCACCACCGACGGTTGCCAGCACTCCTTGCGCTGTGGCAGCGCCATGGCAGCCCTGGGATGCGGACTCCCCCTGGACAAAGTCGATTCGTTATCGGAACAAGATGTTCTGGCGGTCGCCGGTTCGATTCCTGAGGATTCTGCTCATTGTGCCACGCTGGCACTGGCTACATGGAAGGCTGCGCTTCAAGGGCTGATGCCCCCTGCTTTGGAGGAATCCTGTAACAAGGACTGTGCCCACTGCTCTGAAGGAGAATGTCAAGACAGGGTTGCAGCAACGCCAAAAATTCAAGGCCGGATTAAGAACCGCATTCTTGTCTTATCAGGAAAGGGCGGGGTCGGAAAGAGCACCGTGGCGGTCAACACTGCCGCCGGCTTGGCCCTCCGTGGTCATCAAGTGGGTCTTTTGGACATCGACCTCCATGGGCCATCGATCCCAACCATGCTGGGGGCGGCAGGAGCGAGTGTCGTCAGTTCCGGGGGAATGATTCTTCCTCTGACGGTACCGGGATTGAGAAATCTGAAGATGTTTTCCGTGGGATTCCTACTTCGCAACTTCGATGATGCGGTAGTTTGGCGGGGACCGATGAAGGCTGGGGCAATCAAGCAGTTCCTGAACGAAGTAGACTGGGGAGACCTGGATTACCTGATCATTGACTGTCCCCCCGGAACCGGGGATGAGCAGCTGGCCATCATCCAGGAGTTGGGCGATCCCGAAGGGGCTCTGATCGTCACCACCCCGCAGGAAGTCTCGGCTGTCGATGTTCGCCGGTCCATCACCTTCTGCCAGAAGATGAACGTTCCTATCCTGGGGGTGGTTGAGAATATGAGCGGTTTTCTCTGTCCCTCCTGTGGTCATAGCACCGACATATTTTCATCGGGAGGAGGTAGGATCATGGCCGAGCATTACCAGGTTCCCTTCTTGGGGAAGATCCCGATCGACCCTGCCATCGGCCAATCGGGTGAAGAGGGACAGGCTTTCGTTCAAAAGCATTCCCAGGCAGTAAATACCAAAGTTTTCAGTAACATCCTCGATCAACTGGATGGATCTCTGACCTCCTGAGACAAGCCTTGTGACTATTGATCGGCCTTGAGTTGGTACCCGCCAGAAGGACCTTCACCGAGGAGCACGAACACCCTTCACGAAGACGTGCTCGACGCCTAGTCCGGCATTCAGGAGCACCAAGTCAGCGTGCTTGCCGACCGCCAGACTGCCGTGCCGGTGGTCTATCCCCATGGCTCGGGCAGGCGATAACGTTGCCATGGCCACGGCATCCGCGACCGACCAGCCGGCCAGTTTGACCATATTCTGGACGAGCCGGTCCATCGTGGCCGTGCTGCCGGCCAAGGCCGATCCGTCTGGCAGCCAGGCGACACCGTCGCGCAGCTCAACGGGTTGCCCCCTCGCCAGACTGCCGAGAACCGACGTCTTGGCCGAGGTTCCGGCTCCCCTCATGGCATCAGTGACCAGAATGGTCTGGCGGGTGCCTTTGATCTTGGGCACCAGCCGCAGCAACTCGGCGGGCAGGTGACGGCCGTCGGCAATCAGCTCGACGGCCAGCTCGTCAAGGAGCAGGGACGACTCGACGACGCCGACGCGCCGCAGGCCCCGCTGACGATGGACCCCGTTCATGCCGGAGTACAGGTGGGTCACCAGGCTGGCGCCCCGTTCCACGGCCTCGACAACCTGCCCATGGCTCGCTTCGGTATGGGCCAGAGAACCGACGATGCCCCGGTCGCGCAGGGCTTCCATCAGCGCGGCAGCACCGTCGAGCTCCGGCGCAAACGACACGCGCTTGACCAGCGGTGAAGCCAGCAGGGGGAGGTAGGTCTGCGGCGTCGGCGCCAGAAGGTAGCGCTCGTCCTGCGCTCCCTTTTGCGCCGCGCAGAGGTACGGTCCTTCGAGGTGGATACCCAGAATCTCCGCCTGGGAGGTTGGATCCGCGGCCACCGCCTCCAACAACGCGACGACGGCGTGAATCTCGGCGAGGTCGGCCGACAGCGTCGTGGGGTAGAGACCCGTGGTTCCGTGGCGGGTGTGGGTCTCGATCACCGTGTGGACGGCGTCGCGCGTGGCGTCCATAAAGTCCGCGCCGCCCCCGCCGTGCACGTGCAGGTCGATGTAGCCGGGAGCCAGAAACAACCCCTCGCAATCCAGGCGGTCAGCACCAGCGCTGCGGGCCCTGGTTTCGGCCTCAGCTCCCAAGGCGACGATCTGCCCTGCGTCCACCAGCAGGAACGAAGACGCCTCGACGCGGTCCGGCAAGACGAGATTCGCCCGCTGGAACAGCGTCATGCCAGGCGGCCCGAATCCTGGTCCACGTACAGCGTCCAGTCGGGATGTTCTTTCAGCTTGGTCGCTGGGACCAGGTTGGTGACAGGACGGCGCAAGGTATCGTGGATCGCTTGCGCCTTGACCGCGTGGGGCACAAAGGAGATCACCGAACGGCACTTGAGGATTTGCTGCACCGTCATCGACAGGGCCGAGACGGGAACCTCGTCGACGGTGGCAAACCAGCCCTCGCCGACCTGCTGACGGCGGCAGGTGTCGTCGAGGATCACGATCTTGTAGGGTTCCTGCGTGTCAAAATCGGCGGGCGGATCGTTGAAAGCGATGTGGGCGTTGACGCCGATGCCGATCAGTCCCACGTCGATAGGCTGGGCTGAGACAGCCGCCGACAGCTCGGCAAGGGCCGCTTCCGGATGGTCTCCATCGACGAAATGGACAGCACGGAACTCCACCCGCGAGGTGAGGCGTTCCTTCAGGTACCGCCGGAAGCTGGCCGGATGGGTCTCGGGCAGGCCGATGTACTCGTCGAGGTGAAACATCTCCACCTGCTTCCAGTTCACCGGCTCCAACACCAACGCGTCGAGCAGGTCGAACTGTGACGCACCGGTCGAGACCAGAAGCCGGGCCACGCCGCGCTGGGCGATGGCCTGGCCGAGCAACTGCGCCGTCTGCTGGGCGGCAGCCCGTCCCATCGATCGGGAGTCGGGGAATCTTTTTAGGTCCATGGGGTCCCTCCTTCAGGGAAACTAAACAAAGTGCAGTTCATTGATCGCTGGCAGCTGCAGGCGGGGCAGCAGCGGTATCAGCGACGGGTTCAAGATCTTGATGGTGCCGGTAAGGGGCACCTCGATGCCCGCGTGGCCGTGTGCCGAAAACTCGTCGGGGGAGAGGTAGTACAGCACCTTGTCGATGGCACGCCGTTGGAAGAGCTCAGCTACCAGCGACGGCAGCACCGTAGTCACGCCACCGTGCTCGACAACACGGAGCAACCTGGTCGTGCCTTCGTTGGCCGTTCTCGCTACCAGGTAACCGTGGGGATTCTGAGCCTCGCCCACCACCCAGAGCGTGTTTTCCTCGCCCGGGGGTGAGAACAGGTTCCCCTGCAGATAAGCGAGGGTCTCTTCGACGGTCCGTTCAAACCGCGACGGGCGGAGAGCGTACAAACGGTAGATCAACGCGGCCTCGGCCGGCCCGACGTGGCGGCACTCCTGCAGCAGCGTCGGGGGCAAGGGCGGGGCCGAAACCGCTGTGGAGCGATCGAGAACAACCTCGCGCAACCTTCCCAGCGGGTTTGCCCCCCACTCGCGGTACAGGCGGCCCTCGCCGGAAACGTAGACCAGGTCGACACCTTCCTGCCGGAGCTGCCCTTCGCAGTGCGCCAGGAGCGCCGACGCGTAGCCACGGCCGCGGTGTTCCGGGCTGGTCGCGACCGCCCCGAGGGCGGCAGCCTTCCAGCGGCCCTGCGGCGTGACAAGGTCGCTCACGTACACGGAGATCGTGGCGACAAGGGGCAGGTGAGCCGCCTCCCGGTAGACGTAGACGTGGCCGGCGTTTTCCGGCGAGAACAAAAGTGGAAACCTGGGGCCGAAGAACGGCTGGCTGCGCCGGAACACGCGGTCCAGAAGCGTGAGGACTTCCGCGCGGCTGTCGTCGTCCAGCGTCGAGATCACACCCACCCCTGGGTCAGGTCGATGACCTTGCCGCTCGCCGCGCTCTCATCGGCCCAGAAGGCGACCAACGACGCCAGGCACCCGTCGCGCACCGAGGCACGCGGGGGCTGTCCGGTCCGGACGCAGTTCAGAAACTGGGCGACGATGGCATCGTCTCCGCCGCCGTGGGCGTCGAGCTGGTTCAACGCGACCTTCTGACGGCCCCCTTCCCGGTAATTCTCAAAGACAAGCGAGCCTTGTTCCAGGTTGCCCATCAAAAAGCCGTCCGTGCCGTGAATCAGGATGTCCCGCCCCGGCTCGCCGCTCATCGAAATGGCGCTGAAAACGCCGTGGCTGCCGTCCGCGAAGTGGAGCGTCACCGACTGATGGTCGGAAATGTCCGATTCGTTGGCGTAGATGCAACGCCCCACTCCGACCGACGTGGCATCGTGGTACACGGTTCCCCCGCGTGACTTGGCCCACCCGGAAGGCTCATCGCGGAACGGGCAGACCACTTTGCAATCGCGGCAAAACTCCGTCTCGTAGCGTTCCTTCTCAAGGCAGAAGCCCTTCCCCGCCACCGAGAAAAGCTTCACGGGCCGACTCTGGCCCGCCTTGATCCACATCATCAGATCGAGGTCGTGACTGCACTTCTCGTTGATGAATCCGCCGGAATACAGGGTCTTGCTGTGCCAGCTTCGCTTGAACTTCGCACCGTGGTGCAGCGGCAACCGTTCGTTCATCTGAATCGAAAGGAGCCGCCCCAGGCGTCCTGAATCAACGATTTCCTTGACCTTCTCGTAGAAGACCGAGTAGCGGAGCACAAACCCGACCTGGATCGGGTGCGGGTGGTGGTTGGCAATCTCGAGAATCCGACGGGCGTCCTCGGGTTTGGTCGCCACCGGCTTTTCGAGAAAGATGGCGTACCCGGCCGAAGCGAGTTTTTCGAAGATCTGGAAGTGCGTCCACTCGGGTGTCATCAGAAACACGCCCTCCACCGAAGCCGCCGGGTAGCGTTCGATCAGGTCGTCAACCGACTCGAGGAGCGTGACACCGGCGATTTTCTCTTCGGCCAGCCGTGCGGTGAGGAACTCCCACGTGGGCTGGTGCGTCTCGACGATTGCCAGAACCTTGGCGTCGAGTTTCTGTTCGAGGATGGTCGTGAAATAGAGGCCCCTGGCCCCGCCTCCCACGATGAGAAAGCCATGCTTGTCCATTTGCCTACATCTCCTTGCGTGCCGCCAGATGCCGGTGAAAGAATTCCGGGGCCCGGCGTCCGCTGTATTCGTGCCCACCGGCGTGATCGTCGACTTCCAGAACGTCGAGGGCCTTGGCCGCCGAGTAGATCCCGTGAAGCGCCTGGTAACCTGACGTCAGGTCTTCATGCAAAAAGCACAGGTCCTGCTTGCCCATCTCGAGCAGAACGGGGCGGGGCGCGATCAGGCCGGCGATGTCGTGGGTGTCGAACCACGAGAACAACCCCGGGACCATCTGGCTGCCACAGAAGTTGGCCCGGCGGATGGCGAACTCGTAAAACGGGTTCAGATAGCCAACGATGTCCGCGGCCCGGATGCGGGGCTCGACCGCCGCAAAAAACGTCGTGAGGGTGCCACCATAGCTCAGGCCGATGGCACCGATCCGGTCGGCATCGACGTCGGGCAGAGTTGCCAGGTAGTCGACGCACCGGGTCAGGTCGGCGAGATTGAGGGTCAAGGGATACACGCCGACCATCGCGCCCTTGAGAAAGTTCACATTGCAGCGGTCCCGGTCGGGAAACAGTTCACCGGTGCGCTCGCCAAAAGCCCGCAGGTCGGGAGAAATCGTAATGAATCCCGCCAGCGCCAGGGATCGCCCGTAGTCGTTCTTCATCGCCGCCAGATCGGTCTCGACGCCGGGGACCCGGAGGTCTCCCACCACGGTGTCTTTTCCCTGGTGGCCGTGCCCGTGGATGGTGACCAGAGCGGGGTGTTTGACCCGCGGGTCGAGGTCTTTGCGCCGCGAGATCAGAACGGGCATGTCCGAAAGCGCGTCGGTCGTCAGACGCACCTTGGTCACGATCAACTCGCCGCGCGTTTCCACCGTCAAAACTTGGGGCTCGAGGGGCGCAGGCACTGGAAAGTCCCCGAGCAATTGGTGCAAGCGGTCGCGGGCAACGGCCTGCCACGAGGGAAAATCGCCCCGCCAGGCGCGATGCGACAGCGCCGGGACATGGTCACGAAGCAGGGCATTGTAATAGTCGGTGGGGGAGTAGCGCTCGGGCATATCAGGCAAACTCCACGAGGGACGCGATGGTCTGTGGTGCGCCCGTGCGGATGCTCTCGTTCGCGGCAATACCGATCAGGGCCGACATCAGGCCGGAACGGCTTCCGGCAAGGTGGCCCCATGGATCCTCGGTCAACCCGCCAAAGAGCATTTTCATCATCCGGTCGTCACCGCCGCCGTGGCTTCCCGTCTGCGGTGCCAGCTGAATCGAAATCACTTCCTCGGCCTTGTTGTAGTACCGCAGGCCGTAGCGCTGTTCGCCCTTGAAGGGCCCGACAAGGCCGTGAAAGTCCTCCGCCTCGATGCGGCCGTTCTCTCCGGTCAGGAACAGGTGGTACCCCTCGTAGGGCGAATAGGCGTTGAGGCTGTACGACAGCACCGTCTGTTTCTTGTAGCGAACCTGAACGCTCGCCGTGTCGACAATGTCAATCTGGTCGCTGTACACACAACGGTCGCGCAGGTAGTGATCTTCGGCCTCACAACCGAAAAAGGAGTCGCGGATAAACTCGTCGGCGCTGAAGTCCCGGTAGAACTCGCAGCGGGCCGCATGCGGGCACGTGCGGCAGTTCGTCCCGAAGAAGGGGGCGTTGGCGCGTCCATACACCTTCAAACCGCCGAACGCATGCACCTGCTCCGGTTCGTCGTCGAGCAACCAGTTGACCAGGTCGAAGTGGTGGGTCGACTTGTGGACCAGCAAGCCCCCGGAGTGGCGCTGAAGGCTGTGCCATCGCCGGAAATAGTCGGCCCCGTGCTGCCGGTCGAGGTGCCACTCCAGGTGAACCGAGTGAAGACGGCCGATGCCCGATTCCCGGATGAGCTGCTTGATGCGCGTTGCAAAGGCCGTGAACCGGTAGTTGAACGTCACCACGATGTTTCGGCCGGTTTTTCGTTCGGCGTCCAAAATCAGCTGCCCTTTCGCGGCATCGGTGGTGATCGGCTTCTCACAGATCACCTC
>JFJP01037455.1_pt1 | contig 27951 bp, 17 predicted proteins | sample 431651 | NCBI WGS metagenome assembly JFJP01 (sample SAMN02602958, study PRJNA72255) | Microbial mat metagenome, whole genome shotgun sequencing project. | biome: fresh water; feature: sink hole; material: water; isolation source: purple microbial (photo- and chemosynthetic) mats found in... | reverse complement strand
GCTATTTCAGAATTAATTGTCTTTGTAATAATTTTTACAACTTTCACCGAATCTTTTTGGTTTTCGCTATATTCTTTTGAAATATTAATTGTCTCTATTTCTTCTGAATTTAGTTCGCTCAGAGTTGAATTTATTTCATCTTGGGCTGAATTGAGTATGATTATTTTCCTTTTTAAAGTATCGTTTGGTGATGAAACATTGATGGTTTGATAATTTTTATCGCTCGAAATGAAAACTATTTGTTTGTGGTTTTCAGTTTTTCCGTCAGATTCTATTTCTACTTCTACTTTACTGTACACATTTGTATTTTTTCCTGCAATTTCTTTATTTTCAGTACTCCACGAGAAATTTTCATCATTTTGGTCGATGTAAAAAGTTGTGTCTTTTACAATTTTTTTGCCATCTATTATTTTTTCTGTTTTCATGTGTACTTTCTTCTTTCCATCTTCTTGTGCTTTAGCTAGTTGGCTTGTGAAAATCATACTTAAAACAAGCAAAAAGCTTGTTAGCTGAATTAAATTGAACTTTTTCATTGCTTTGTAGTTTTTAGTTTATTGAATAATTACTTATTTTCAAATAGTTACAATTTTCAGCAACTATTTTTTTACTCTAACCATTTGAGTTAATTAAAATAGGTTGTGATTAAAAATTGGTTTTACAAATATACATAAAAGTGCTAGTATATTGTATTTTAATAAGTTAAAAATGATTAATTTGAAATGCACGAAATGTTAAATAAATTGAAAAGTAATAAAATTGTGGAGAATAAAAAAACCAAAACATTTTAATTTGCTTTGGTTTTTGTATTTTTTTATTTTTAGGATAAAATAAAAATAGAATAATTTGATAATTTAATATTTTTTTATAATAATTTTGGAATAATTGAGTAATTCTATTTTTTTTTAGAATTTCAGTCATTAGTAAGTTACGGTCTCACTTATTTATCAGTTTCGGTAATGTCTTCTGGGTCGTCAAAGCTCTTATTGTACTGAAACATAGCGCGTGCGCTCATACCCATGCTCGAAAATCCTCCATCGTGAAATAGGTTTTGCATGGTTACTTTGCGGGTGAGGTCGGAAAATAAAGTTATTGTGTAATCAGCACATTCATCGGCAGTTGCGTTGCCAAGAGGCGACATACGCTCGGTAAAATCAATCAATGCACCAATGCCTTTTACGCCGCTTCCAGCGGTAGTCATGGTGGGCGATTGCGAAATGGTATTGATTCTAATTTTTCGCTCGCGTCCGTAAATGTAGCCAAAACTGCGAGCAATTGATTCGAGTATTGCTTTTGCATCAGCCATATCGTTGTAGCCGTAAAGTGTGCGTTGCGCGGCAATGTACGAAAGCGCAACTACCGAACCCCATTCATTTATGGCATCTTTCTTTTTAGCAACTTGCAACATTTTATGAAACGAAAGCGCAGAAATATCTAGTGTTTTCTTGTAATACTCGTAGTTCAAATCATCATAAGTTTTTCCTTTGCGCACATTGAGCGACATTCCGATAGAGTGTAGCACAAAATCTACTTTTCCGCCAAGAATTTCCATTGCTTTGTCGAACAAATTTTCCAAATCTTCTACACTTGTTGCATCTGCCGGAACTATTTGAGAACCAGTTTTTTGGGCTAATTCATCGAGTGTTCCAAAGCGAATAGAAACAGGTACATTGGTTAAAACAAATTCAGCACCTTGCTCGTGGGCTTTTTCAGCTACTTTCCAAGCTATCGACATTTCATTCAAAGCACCGAAAATGATACCTTTTTTGCCTTTTAGTAAATTATTCATATTTGTTTGTGGGTTAATTGTCAATTAGTTAATAACTAACTTTGTTTGTTTTTCTGTTTTTAACAGTATGTTTTAAAACATGCAAATTAACGAATAACTATTCAAATATTCAAATTTTTGCATATTTCCAGGGCTATTTAATTTCTTTATTTTCTAAGCATTAGGACTTATATTCTTGAAAAACAATAATTTATTTGAAAGTAAAAATACTTCAAAATCGTGTTAATTTATTTTTTTTTGCTCAAATATCGTACTATTTTTTTAGAAAAGTTGCATATTTGTAAAATAAATGGCGAATGTTTTTTCAACTCGTTTGGTGTGTATAATTTAGGTTGGTTTAATTAAAAATCAAGTATTAAAAAAATAAAATTATATGAAAAAAATTATAATTATAGTATCGTTTTTTTTTATGTTTTCATGCTCTAAAACTGTAGATAGTGAGCAAGCAAAGCAAGAATTAATGCAAACAGACAGAGATTTCTCTACGCTATCGCAAGAAAAAGGTAGAAATTTTGCATTTTTGAGCTACATCGATGAGCAAGGCGTGATGCTGAGAACTAATTCTAAGCCTATCGAAGGGAAAATTGCTGTTTCTAGCTTATTTTCGGCAGAAGATGATTCACATTATTCACTTACTTGGCAGCCTACAAAAGCGGAAGTTTCCGCTTCTGACGATTTGGGCTACACTTATGGAATTTACGAATTTAAGGTAGATTCGATAATCGAAAAAGGAACGTATGCAACTGTTTGGAAAAAGAATAAAAATGGGCAATGGAAATTTGTTCTGGATACCGGAAATAAAGGCATTTCAGAATAATTTCGTGTTTTGTTTGCTTTTTTGTGAGTTTTTTTTGAACAAATTATTGCCAAATTTATTTTTTTGAATTAGCAAAATTAAAACTTTGCTAATTCCGAAAATTTAGGATTGTGCTTTATGCTGCAACCAGAACAGCCTGAAGAACAAGCGTGCTTGTTGTTTCCTTTTTTTTCGGGCAAAAACAGTTTTATAAAGTGAAAAAGACTATAAGTTACTGCTCCCAAAATAATCGAAAATGTTATAATTTCTTGTATCATAATTAATTTATATTTTTTAATTATTACTTTTATCTAAAAATTAAATTTGACTTTTATTTTTTTGATTAAATAAATAAACTGCCAATTTGAAAGACTAAAAAAGACATAAACCAAGCAAGCGAGGTAGTATAAACAACCGTAAAAAGTGCCCATTTCCAGCTTCCTGATTCCTTCTTGATAGCAGCAATTACAGCCATACAAGGAAAATAGAGCAAAATGAAAATCATAAACGAAATAGAAACCAAAGGAGTAAATACTTTTTGTCCTTTCATCGCACCTTCGGTATATTTTTCTTCTCTAATTTTATGAATTAGCGTTTGAGAGTTTTCGTCGGCATCTAAATCAGCTTGGTATAATACACCCATTGTGCTCACTACTATCTCTTTAGCAGCAATTCCGGTAATAATACTTACGCCCATTTTCCAGTCGAAGCCAAGTGGTTGAAGCACAGGAGCAATGCCTTTCCCAAGCCTTCCGATGTACGAATTTTCTTGTCTTTTATTTTCCTTTTCGGTTAATAAGTGATTTTCTTCTTGCAGCATTTCAAATTCTAATTTTTTGATAGTTGAGCTGTCATTTTGTGGAATTTGAGCTATTTTTTCTTGATAAAATGATGTATTTTGCTCTATTTTGTCATCAAAAGACTTAGAAAGTTGACTTTCGCGAGGAAAATAACCTAAAGCCCATATTAAAATTGAGGCAACTAAGATAACTCCTCCCATTTTTTGCAAATATTGTACTCCTTTGTTCCACATGTGACGCAAAGTAGTTTGTAAAGTAGGCATTCGGTAGGGTGGAAGTTCCATTACAAAGGGCGCTTCTTGGCTTTTGAAAATGGTTTTCTTAAAAATAATTGCCAATGTAGCTGCCATTAAAATGCCCAAAATGTATAATCCAAAAAGCATTGTTCCTGGGTTGTTGGGAAATACCGCACCAATTATAAGCACATAAACCGGCAAGCGTGCGCTACACGACATAAACGGATTGATAAGCATAGTAAGTAAACGGTCATTTCTATTTTCGAGCGTGCGCGTAGCCATAATTGCCGGCACATTGCAGCCAAAGCCCATAATTAAAGGGATAAACGACTTTCCGTGCAAGCCTATTTTGTGCATAATTCTGTCCATAATAAAGGCAGCGCGCGACATATATCCTGTGTCTTCCATCAGTGAAATGAAAAAAAACAGTATTAAAATGTTGGGTAAGAACACTATAACTCCGCCAACTCCTCCAATCATTCCATCTACTATCAAGTCTTTGAGCATGCCTTCTGGCATATAAGTAGAAATTGTGTCGCCAATTAATGCCACTAAACTATCTATCCAATTCATCGGATACTCGCCAAAAGTGTAGGTGGATTGGAACATGAGCCACATAAAAAAGATGAAAATAGGAAATCCCCAAACTTTGTGCGTTATAAAATTGTCGATAGCTTCGGTTTTGCGGCGGCGTTTAATTGGACTTTCTACGTAAGTTTCTTTCAATGCGCCAGCTATAAAGCCGTAGCGCGCATCGGAAATAATTGTTTCGCTATCGTCGCTCCAATGTTTTTCTAGTTTTTCAATCCAATGTTGGCTTGTTTTGGCTATTTCTTTGTTGTTTTCGCAATTACCTGCTAATTTTATTAAATCTTCATCTTTTTCTAAAAGTTTTAAGGCAACAAATCTTGGTGAAATTTTATTTGTAAGCCAACTATTTTCTGGGGTATTAATTTTCGATTGAATAGCATTAATGGCATTTTCCATCGATTTTCCATAGTTGATATGTATGTGCCTTACTATCGTTTCTTTGTCGTTGTAAACGTCTATTATTTTGTCTAACAGCTCGTTTATTCCTTTGCCTTTCGACCCAACGGTAGGCACAAAAGGCACGCCAATCATTGACGCTAATTCTTTGTAATTAAAGCGAGCTCCTTTTTTGTTCAATTCGTCGTACATATTTAAGGCAACAACTACCTTTATGTCCATGTCAATCAACTGAGTAGTGAGGTATAAATTGCGTTCTAAATTCGATGCGTCAAGCACATTTACTACAATATCGGGCACTTCATCAAAAATATATTTGCGCACGTAAAGTTCCTCTGGCGAATAAGCTGAAAGAGAGTAAGTTCCGGGTAAGTCAGTTACATTGAACGAGTAATCTTTGTATTTAAAATTTGTTGTTTTTGAATCGACAGTAACACCGCTATAATTCCCTACATGTTCTTGAGAATTAGATGTTTCGTTAAATAAAGTTGTTTTTCCGGCATTTGGGTTACCTACAAAAGCAATATTTATAGTTTTACTTTTTTCGTAGATTGATTTTTTCAGTTCGCCATCGGTAAAAATTCCGTTAAAATTGTTTATATCAATTTCATGGTTTTCAGAAACAGCAACAACCTCAATAAGAGAGGCTTCTGTTCTTCTAAGCGAAATTTCGTAGTCGAGAATAGAATATTCGATAGGGTCTTTTAGCGGTGCATTTTTTATTACGGTTATTTTTTTCCCTTTCACAAATCCCATTTCAGTAATTCGCTTGCGAAATGCACCTCTACCAGAGATTTTTACTATAATTCCGGCTTCGCCATTTTGTAATTCCGATAATTTCATTTATTTAAAGAAAATTATATGTAATTATGATTTCGAGTACTTTATTTTGATGCAAAATTATTGCTTTTGAAAAACCTCTGCAATACCTTAATTATGGTATTTTTCAAAAATCTTTATTGTCTAGTATTTATTGATGCGGACTTATTCTTACTTTTGTTACGTTCTTTAATTTCTTAAAAATCAAATACTTATTTTGTTTATTCGTGGCATTCTTTTTTTTAAAAAGGAATTTATTTGTTTGAAGACGATTTTAACAGTTATTTTTATTGAAAGAAATAAAAATATTTATATTTTTGTTTTTTAATTTAAGTTTTTATAGCATTAAAGTAAATTTTGAGGCTCTCGAATATAAAAAAATATGGAACCAGACGATATAGTTAATAAAATAATAGAAGGTTTAACAAGATTTAGGGGTAAAGTAAACGTAGTGAACCATGAAATAGATGTTCATGTTCAATTAAAATATTTTGATTTTTCGAGAAGCGTCCAAGTCCAAATAGGAGAGGAAGATTTAGAAGAACGAATAACAGAACTAAACACATGCCAAAATTTTGAAAAGCAAAAAGAATTACTGGTTGCACTTTCGCATAAAGTTGATGTTAAGGCTTTTAGAGCAATTGAAAATTTTGAAAAAGGGACAAATGGAGAAATTCAAGAGTGGGCAAGAATGGCTTTAGCTGAAGCAAAAATGTTATTAGAAGGAGAATTACTTGGCGAAAACCAGCTATTTATTTCAACCGGATTAGGGGGTTCGGGAAGTAGTTTTCGTTATTTTATTGTTCTTTTTGCCAATTCTGAAAATTCACTTGAAGAATTTCAATGCAAAATTGTAAAAAATGAAATTAATTTTATATTCAAAGAATATAATGCAAAACTTGAAGAAATTGAATTTATTAATAATTTTGTAACTATTGTTGCGCTTATACCCTTTGAAACTCCTATAAATAACGTATTTAACCGAGCAATTGATGCGAGCAATGAATTTGGTAATTTCATGTCGTACAATTTTCTTATTAATAATGCAAAGCGTATGACGCCTGAAGAAATAAAAGAGTTTGTGGACAAAGAGAAAGAAAATATCATGAATAAAGGTATAGAATTTGATAAAAAAAATTAAATAGTATCTGAAAAAACGCATGCTTTGTCTTTTTTTTTAATTTATTGTTTTTTTCAAACACAAAAGTAGAGTCTTTGATTATAAAATATTTGAACTATGGGTATTCTTCGTGCTATTTTAGCCATTATTTTTCCGCCACTTTCTGTTATCGACAAAGGTTGTGGTTCTATTTTAATTGTTTTTTTATTAACATTAGCAGGCTGGATTCCCGGTGTAATTGCTGCGCTAATTATTATTAATAAAAACGAAAGTTTTTGATTTAAAAGTAATATGAAACGAAAAAGCGTCAATAATTGCAAATTTTGCAGTTATTGACGCTTTTTGCATCTGCTGAATTGTTTAATTTTAATAACTCAGCTCATTTAGTCGCATAAATTAACTTTTTTCTTTGCCTTTGCGAAATTTATCTTTGCTGATTAGTTCGCCTTTTTCGGTATAATATTTCCAAATGCCTGCTTTTTCGCCATCTTTATATTTTCCTTCCATTTTTAGTGGACCCGTTGCATAGAAAAATTTAGCTTCACCATTGGCTTTTCCGTCTTTGTATTCTATTTCGGCTTTTCTGTCGCCATCTTCATAGAACTCCCTGTAAATGTTAATCATCTGGTCGTTTTTATACAGAATTTGAGCTTTTACCGTTTGCAAGTTGGTGTCCCAATAAAAGGTAATGTCGCCATCAAGCTCACCATTTTCGTTGTAATTCATTGTGCATAAGATATTTCCAGATTCATAATACATGCGCCATAATCCAAAGACTTTTTTATTTACAACTGTTCCTTCTATAAAAGTTGTTTTATTGTCGGCATGTTTTATCAACTTGTTTCCATCAGAAGTAAGCTCGTATTTTTCAGGAGTTACTTTAAACGCTTTTTCCTCGTACTCAATAGAATTTAGGTCGTCAGTAGCTTCAAGTTCTAGTTCTGTTAACAAGTCATCGTAAGCTGCATCTGGGTTATGCTTTGCAATTATTGTAGTCGAAAGTAGCTCTTCATCTTTTGCAACCATTTGAAAACCAAATTCTTCAAAGCTTAAAATAAATTCTTTGTTTTCTTCCAAATCTTGGCGAGTAGTGCGTTGCGAGTGGAAATACAAATTTTGATACATACGCGGCATATTTATGTACATGGTTAAATTTGCTTTTAACTCAAGCTCATCTTTTAAACTTGCAAATTCTTTGTTTTTAGCTAAGGTTGAGCTTGTTACGTAGCTATCAATCAATTTTTGCATAGCACCTTCTGAATTTGTAAATACCACATAATCATCTAAATAAGTAAAATATGGAATTTCAACATCTTTAAACATTTTTCCCAAAAATAAATTGAAAAAACCTTTTAATGTTAAATTATAATAAGGCAAATTTTGATATTCTTTTTTATCAAATTTAGCTGGAGTACGTTTTTTTACACGTGCCATTATTTCAGCCATTCCGGCTTTTGCTTCGGCTAAATTATCTGTATGAATGGCAATTACAACATCTTCCATTCTGCTTTTTGCCAATGGGCGAAGTTTGGCAACTGCTATTTCGTTACCAATCCAACTGAAAAGAGCCTTTTTTAAGTCAAGTTTCAAGAAATCAGTTACTTTCAGCAAATTTTCATTGTATTCGTCATATTCTGTTTTATTTTGGTAAGCGTATTCCGATTGCAAGCTTTCAAAAAATTGCTCAGAGTCAGCAAATGTAAATGACATATAGAAAGCCGTTTGCGCAGGTAAAACCTTGTAGGCATTGAAACTAGCCGGTGCAACACTTGTTAAACTTTTTAAATACGAAGGCAAACTGTCTAAAATAGTATAACCTTCAAAAGTTAATTGATTGTCTTCCAAAAATGCGTTCAATGCTGTAAACTCTAAGGCAGTTCCAAACATTTTGGTGTATTGATTTTCTTCTGAAAGGTAAACTTTTGAAAAGTGCTCTAACATGTTGTAGTTGAAGTAGAAACTAAAAAGGCGGTTGTCGCTTATTTCAGAACTTACTTTTTCAAAACGCTTGTTTTTTTGCCAATATTCACTATCTTTTTGAGTAATTACATTTTCAATAATTTTTCCGTTATAGCTAATGGCTAATAAGTTATCAATCAATGTAATACTCAATTTATCTTTTGTTTTTTTGTCGGTAAGCTCTATTATTTTAACTTTTTCAAATTTTCGTTCGTTAAATTCGTAATTATCAACAGATTTAAGAGCGGCTTTAATGACAGTCCATGTTTTTTGCATTTTTTGCAAATCGATTATAAACAAAAAATCATAATCGCTGCCCGAAATCATGTGTGTTGATACAAACATTTCTCTATCAGACAATAACATATCAATCGCTTTATTATTTTTCAAAAAACCATCAATAGCTGTCATATCCGATTCTATTTCGGCAAAGTACTCATCTTCAATTAAATGTAGCCAAATGTCGCTTGTTGTAATTTCTTCCCAAGCTTTAGTTAAATTATTGGTTTCCACCACATAAATAGCATCAGAAGGAATAATATCAAATGCCTTTCGGTCGCCACCATCTTTTCCTCCAAGTTTCCACCATGCGAGTAAAGATCCACCAAGAATTACTACTCCTAAAAGTAGTATAAAAATAAATCTAAAAAATGTTTTCATAATTTTTTGTTGTTTTAAAATCCTATTTTTACCTGTTTTTATAATTTTTCTTCATTATTTTGAAGTAGAAGGTATTGGATTTAGTTTTGTAATATGTTAGTTAATTAGTTTTTATATTTTCTGTTTCTCGAAAAAAAATTAAAATTACATAAAAATATTATCTCTTTGAAAATAAGTAGTTTATGTTTTATTTGTTTTATTTTATTAAAATTTAGCTACTTTACAAAAAGGAAAATTAAAATAAGTGAAATTTTTTTAAGAAACAAGGATATTTGCTAAAAAAAAATTTCACTTAACAAATTTATGAAAATAGTGTTTATTTGCAAAATATAAAGAATTATTTAATAAAATTTTGTGATATTATTTTTAAATTCAAATTTTTCAGAGTAGTTTTGTTTGCAGAAAACTTATTTTTTTTTGTAGAAATATACCAATAAAGTAAGTATTCTTTTTTATTGAAAATATTATTTTTATTTACAATTATATGACTAAAACAGAATTTAAAACGCTAATATTGAGTGGAATACCCAATGAAATTCCTCCGAAAAAAGAATACGAATTAGCAATAAATCATGCTCCCAAGCGTAAAGAAATTTTAACTTCAGATGAAAAAAGATTGGCTTTGCGAAATGCTTTGCGCTATTTTCCAAAAGAGCAACACGCTGAATTGGCGCAAGATTTTGCTCACGAATTGGAAACTTACGGTAGGATTTACATGTATCGTTACCGTCCTGATTATAAGATATATGCAAGACATATTAATGAATATCCATGCAAATCAAAGCAAGCTGCTGCTATTATGCATATGATTAGCAATAACTTAGATTATGCGGTGGCGCAGCATCCTCACGAGCTTATAACTTATGGAGGAAATGGTGCCGTTTTTCAAAATTGGGCGCAATATTTGCTAACAATGCAATACTTGGCTAAAATGACTGATAAACAAACACTTGTAATGTATTCAGGACACCCAATGGGCTTGTATCCTTCGCACGAAAATGCGCCTAGAGTGGTGATTACTAATGGAATGATGATTCCAAATTACTCGAAACCAGACGACTGGGAGCGATTCAATGCGCTTGGCGTTACACAATATGGGCAAATGACTGCTGGCTCTTATATGTATATTGGTCCTCAGGGAATTGTGCACGGAACAACCATCACGGTACTCAATGCGGGACGTAAAATTTTGAAGAAAGGTGAAACCGATTTGGGCGGAAAACTTTTTGTTACTTCGGGGTTGGGCGGCATGTCGGGTGCGCAACCCAAAGCGGCAGTTATTTCAAAAGTTATTTGTATTGTTGCCGAAATTAATCCAAAAGTGGTAGAAATTCGCCACTCGCAAGGTTGGGTTGATGAAGTTTTTACCAATTTAGACGATTTATTGGCGCGTTTTGAAATTGCAAAACAAAAAAAGGAAGCAATTTCGTTGGCATATCAAGGAAACATTGTAGATGTGTGGGAAAAATTAGCAGAAAAAAATATCCATGTCGATTTGGGTTCTGATCAAACTTCACTACACAATCCGTGGGCTGGCGGCTATTATCCTGTGGGTTTGAGCTACGAAGAAGCGAACAAAATGATGGCTGAAAATCCAAAACTTTTTAAGGAAAAAGTTCAAGTTTCATTGCGCAGGCAAGTATCAGCTATTAACCAACTTACAGCAAAAGGGACGTACTTTTTCGATTATGGAAATGCCTTTTTACTTGAAGCCTCGCGTGCGGGTGCTGATGTGCTGAACAGTAAAGGAGAATTTAGGTATCCTTCTTATGTTCAGGATATTATGGGACCTATGTTTTTCGATTACGGTTTTGGTCCTTTCCGCTGGGTTTGTACTTCGGCTGATGCCAAAGATTTGAAAAAAACCGACAGAATTGCGGTAAAAGTACTTATTAGAATAGCTAAAAAAGCACCAAAAGAAATTAAAGGACAGCTTATCGATAATATTCATTGGATAAAAGAGGCTCAAAAAAATAAACTGGTAGTTGGTTCGCAAGCTAGAATTTTATATGCCGATGCCGAGGGTCGTATTAAAATAGCTGAAGCTTTCAATAAGGCTATCAAAAATGGTAAAATATCTGCTCCAATTGTACTCGGAAGAGACCATCATGATGTTTCAGGAACGGATTCACCATACCGAGAAACTTCTAATATTTATGATGGTTCTCGTTTTACTGCCGACATGGCAATTCAAAACGTAATTGGCGATTCATTTAGAGGTGCAACTTGGGTTTCGATTCACAACGGTGGTGGAGTAGGTTGGGGCGAAGTGATAAACGGCGGTTTTGGAATGCTGCTCGATGGTTCAGATGAAGCTGCTAAACGCTTGAGAATGATGCTACACTGGGACGTAAACAACGGTATTTCGCGCCGCTCGTGGGCTCGCAACGAAGGTGCTGTTTTTGCGATAAAACGCGCAATGGGGCTTGAAAGAAAACTAAAAGTTACAATTCCTAATTTTGCTGAAGATGACGTTATAAATAGCTATTTTTAAGGTTATTACGTATTTTTTAGTGTCGAAAAAGAGATTGCTTTTAGTATCAGGTATTTTAATCGTCAAAAATTGGAGTACCTGTATATCAATAATTTATGAAAACTAAATGATTGATTTATTTACTTCTGAGGCAATCTCTTTTTGTTTTAATTGTTTGATATACATAGTTTTAGTGTATTTAATTCAATTGTAACTACTTTTAATTTTAGCTGTATTTTATACGATTTTGTTATTTTGAATTAGTATATAGCGTTTAATTCTTATTTTTTTTAGTATATTTGTAGAAATTTATATTAAAAAAAGTTGCATTATGAGCACTATGAAAACAGGGAATGATATAAAAATTTTGGTAACAGATTCTGGCTTAGGTGGCTTGTCGGTACTAAATGATATTTTAAAAAAATTGAAGTGTGAAAGTCCTTATGAAAATGTGGAATTAATTTTTGCAGATGCTTTGTTTGATGCCAATTCTGGTTATAATAAATTATCAACTCTTCAAGAAAAAGTTGATATTTTTAATGTTGCCTTGTTTGGAATGGAAAAATTTTTTAAACCCGACATCATTTTTATTGCCTGCAACACGCTTTCTGTTTTGTACGAGCATACTCATTTTTCAAAAGAAACAAAGACTCAAGTTGTTGGAATAGTGAATTTTGGGGTAGATTTAATTTTTAGTAAATTATCAAAAACAAGCGATGCAAATGTGATTATTTTTGCAACTGAAACTACTGTAAATTCAAGTGCTCATAAGCAAGAATTAGTAAAAAAAGGTATTTTGGAAGAACGAATTTTTACAAAAGCATGTCCTCAATTGCAGTCGTTTATCGAAAGGAATCCTAATGGTTTGGAAACTAAAATGTTAATTGAAAAATATTCGACTGAAATATTGAAAGAAATTTCAAATACAGCCAATCTTTTTATTAGTTTAAATTGTACTCATTATGGCTATTCGCTTAATTTATGGGAAGACGTTTTTGAATCAAAAAGGATAAAATTAAGAGGTATTTTAGACCCTAATAATCAAATGGCAACTGTTTTATTTTCAGATAAAATACTTAAAACTAAAAAGCCGAACATAAATATTCAAATAGTATCGAAAGTAGAAATGGCAAATGATAATAAAAATGCAATGATACAGCTATTTAAAATTGAAGCACCCGAATTATCGGAAGCTATTGAAAATTATATATTTAAGCCTGATTTATTTTAAAAATTTGATAAAATTTGCAGATTATAAGTTTTAAAATACGATGATGAAAGTTTACACAAAAACAGGTGGCGAAGTTTTAATTGATGAAAGTCTTGAAATTCAGCGAGGTGGCGAAGGTGCAATTATAAAAATTGATGCTACTAAAGTTGCAAAAATCTATCATTCAGGAATATCTGGAATTTCAGAATTTACGTTTAATCATTTAAAAGTTTTACCGCAAACTGTTTTTGTCATTCCGCACGAACTTTTTTATTCAAAATCGGGTGAAATCGTTGGTTTTTCGATGGAGTATTTAGGTGCCGATTTTATGCCTATTTCAAATCTTTTTAACAAAAATTTTTGCGACAAACATTCTATTTCATATAATTTTAAGCTTAAAATAGCTAAACAATTGATTGCCAGTGTTGAATTGGCACATAAATACCAAATTGTGATAGGCGATTTTAATCAATTTAATCTTTTATTTTCGCTATCTGGTGAGGTAAAGTGTATAGATACAGATTCTTACCAAACGCCTAATTCGCCTCATTCAGGGCGTTTGCTCGATGAAATTAGAGATTATTTATACCATGGGATTGTTTCAAAAAACAGTGATTATTTTGCACTTTCAGTGATTCTTTTTTACCTATTTACTTTTGCTCACCCATTCAAAGGTATTTCGCAGCAAGTGAAGAAAATGCAGGATAGAATGATATTGAAATTACCTATTTTTGCTGCTGGAATTATACAGCCAAAGGTTTATACTCCAATTATTTGGCAGGCTTTGCAATCTAAATTTGAGCGTTTTTATTTTGGTGGCGAACGTTTTTTATTGGATTTGACTGATGCCCAACAAATTTCAGTGGCAAAGAAGACTACAACTGTTCATATTTCTTACGATGATTTGTTTGTGAAACAATTTTTGAATCATGCAGAAGTTATTGATATTGAATTTATTGCAAACAAAGGCTATGCCGAAACTTCCGAAAATTTTATATTGTTTAGTGCTTCCGATAAAGGAAATTTGCATGATTTTATTACTTTGAAAAAGGCTGATTTTGAGGCTATTTTTCCTGCAACAAATGCTTTTTTCGCAAAAAAAGGCAATAAATTGGTTCAAATTGAGAAAAATGGGAGTGTTTTGCAAATTTCCAATTTCCAATTTTCAGATTCGTCGAGAAATGTACAATATGATGATATTCTGCTAGTTGTTGGAAATAGTGAGATGTTTGAACTGTCGCTTAATCAAGTTTATAATAACTCAATGCAAGTAAAGCGAACTGAAATATTCAGCGAAAATATGTGGGCAATGCCTCATTTTGCGCAAAATACAGGGGGAACCTATCGCCTTTTTTACCATACAGGCACAAATTTGGCGAATGTAAAAATACCAATAATTCCAAAACAATTAAAGCAAATTGGAAATGTGGGAATTGTTCAATATATTGAAAATAAGCAAATTAAAAATCATTATTTTCAAAACAAAGGCTTGAAATTTGAACTTGCGAATACCATTGATTTACCTGATTTTGTGCATTTTACGTATCAAAAGCGCGACAAAGACTCAGGTTTTATTTACGAAGCAGCAGATAACGCAATACTTATTAGACGAAGCCAAAATTTCGAGGTATTTTCGAGCATACAAACAGAGCTAGTTTCGGCTAACTCAAAATTATTTCATACGTTAAGTGGTTTGGTCTGTTTGAGTGATGGAAATTTGTATTTGCTCAATAAAAAGTAGCTTTTAAATAGTTAAATTTATTTTTTTTGACTTTTGAACAGCAAAAATTAGAAGAAATAGTATATTCATGCCAAAAACATTAAAAAAGTAAACCAATTTTTAAATTTTCATCAAAATTTCCAATTAGAATAGGGTTTTGTTTGCTATTAGTGTAATTTTTTACGTTGTAATTGACATAATCAAATAATTCAGTGATGCTTATGATATTATCATCATTTTGATTTGCATTTCCATTCAAGCCATTGAGCAAAAAATAGCTAAAAATGCCTTGATTCAAATTTCTATATCCCAAGGCTTGTTCTTTTTCTTTCGACGATAATAAAAATACCATGTTTTTTTGTGCATTGCAGCTCGTAATATTTCGCTCAGTGGAGGTAATTATGTTTGCTAAATTCCCTGAATAACAAGCATCTATGATACAAATTTTGTGCATTGCTTTACTTTTTTCTATCGCACGAATTAATAGCTCGTAGTTCAAATTTGGTGAATCGTCATTTGCATTGTACGGAACTAATCCGTCACTTTCGCCGTGCCCAGAGAAATAAAAAATAACAATATCACTGTCATTTGCTTGTTTAAATGTTTCATTTACAGCATTTAATATCAATTTGTCTGTTGCTTGATGGTTCGTTAATACTTTAATTTGTTCGTCTTTTAAAGCACCTCCTTCGGGGCTTTTATAAAATCCATACGTTCTAAGTGCATCATTTACAGAGTATTCTGATTTATCTCTAAATTGGTATTCAGAAATTCCTACGATGACAGCCCAAATTGTAGATTTTGTTCTATCTATTTGTTTTTCAAATGTTTGCGTATTAATCAACTGTGGGATTGTTGTTGTATTTGAGAACGCTAATTTTTTTTCATTAGGGCTTAATTTCAATGCTTTCAATTCGTTAAAATCTGGGCATTTGTACGTAAAAACATTTTCGAAAGTGGCTAAATTCCAAGTTTTTAGGCTACCATCGTCAGATGTGGAAAATAAAAAATTACCATCGTTGCTAATTTGTAGCGAATTGATGGCGTATTCATGTGCATCTATCGAATTTATTGGCTTTGCAGAAGATATTTTCCATGTTTTGATGGTTTTGTCGGAAGAGGCTGAATATAATAATTTTGAGTCGCTTGAAAAGCAAATGGAATTAATTCCTTGTGTGTGAGCTAAATATGTTTTGCTTACTTTTTGACTTGCTGCTGACCAAAGTTTAACGGAATTATCATCTGATGCGCTGGCAAAATATTTTCCATCGGGGCTAAAAATTAATGCGTTAATTGCGTTTGTATGGTTGCTTAATACTTTGATACTCTTCGATTTTCCTATTTTCCATACATGAATTTCACCTTTTGAATCGCCCGAAATAAAATAATCATTTAGCGGTGAAAATTTAATAGTATTGACCTGATTTTTATGTGATTTGTAGGTTCTAATTTCTTTTTCTTCGGCTATATTCCAAAGTTTAATTTGTGTGTCTTTTGAGCCAGAAAGCAATTCTTGCCCATTTTGGCTAAATTCGACGCAAAGTACTGCTTCTTCATGCCCTCTGAGTGTTGCAACACGTTTACCACTTGCTAAAGACCAGATTCTTATGGTTTTATCATCGGAAGCTGTTGCTAGCAACTCGCCATCTGGACTGAAAGCAATGTTGTTAATTTTTTTTGTATGTCCTTTAAAACCAATAGTTTCTTGAGCAAATTGGATATTGGAATAAACTGTTAAAAGTAACAGCAATATGTACTTTAATTCGTATGTTTTCATGGCTTGTTAGTTATGATTGTCGAATATTTAAATTCAAATATTAGACCAAAAATAACTTGGTATATTTTTAAAAAATGATAGCTTTTTTTTCTTGCAATTTAATTTAAGCACCAGTGTTATTTTATTTTTGAGTGAACTCTTTGTTACTTGCTTATTTTTAAGCACTTGGTAAAATGAAATATACAATTAATTTTGGTTCACTACTTAAATATTAGATTAAAATAATTGAATGTGAAAAAATGTGAAATAAAACGTTTAAAATTTTGTAAAAATGGAATATTTGTTTAAATTTACATTTGATTTTTTGCTTTGCTATTTATTATTTTTATTTAGTTATTATTTTGAAAATCAATGAAATATTTTTTTTCCATTTTAATGAATTTCTCAAAACTTTTTTTCTTGACTTGAATTTTAGGAAAAAAATATTTTTGTTTTTGAGAGCAATTTAATAATTAGTGTTTTGATAAAAAAATTGCAAAAAATTAAAAATTTGGATTCTCTGCAAATTATATTTTCTGCATAGTTTAGTCAGATATACGCGAATTTAACTGATTTTTTTTTGATTTTGTTTAGAATATAGTAAAGTTAGGCGTTTTGACTTTTACCCAATTCTAAATTAATTTTCAGGTATTTTGTTAATGAATAAAATGGCATTAAGTGCTTTAAAATAAAACAAATGAGAGTTTTTCTTGGAGGTACAGTAGCAGGTTCTACTTGGCGCAATTATATGATGCCAAAGTTAGAGGTCGATTATTTTAATCCGGTGGTTGAGGAGTGGACTCCAGCTGACCAGGAACGTGAAATTTTTGAGCGCGAGCATTGTGATTTTTGTTTATATGTTTTATCTCCAAAAATGATAGGCTGGTATTCTATAGCGGAGGTAGTCGATGATTCATATAAGCGACCCGATAAAACTGTTTTTTGTTATCTTTCTGAAGATGAAGATAAGAAATTTACTGATTCACAGATAGTTGAATTAGAAGAAATAGGTAAAATTGTAACCGCTAATGGTGCAATTATAAAAAATACGTTAGACGATATAATTCAATTTTTAAATTCGGCAAACAAGCGTAGCGGAAATGTTTTAGAAGACGATACACTTGTAAATGACGTGTTTATATCTTACGGGCGCAGGCATAGTTTAGGTTTTGCAACTAATTTGCACAATCAATTGGTTGCTGCTAATTATAAAGTTTGGTTTGACCAAAATGATATTCCCTTAGGCGTTGATTTTCAGCAACAAATAGATGACGGCATTCGAAGAGCAAACAATTTTGTATTCATAATTTCACCTCACTCTGTCAAATCGATTTATTGCCTGAAAGAGGTTGTATTGGCTCTGAAATATAATAAACGCATTATTCCAATTTTGCATGTAGAACCGAAGGATTGTTGGAATGAAATGCACCCCGAAATAGAAAAATTGAATTGGATTTATTTTCGCGAGCAAGAAGATTTTAATATTCCACTTTTGGAATGGAAAAAAATTGATGATTTTGAGAAAGCTTTTACCGGATTAATTAATTTAATAGAAGACCAGAAGGACTATATTTCACAGCATACATTAATTTTGGACAGGGCTTTGCGCTGGGAGGCTGCACAAAAGCGAACGAGCTATTTATTGATTGGAAATGAGCGTAAAATAGCTGAAGAGTGGTTATTGAAAAAAGAGTTTAAAAATAAGAAAGGACTTGAAATTCAGCCACCTGCTTACCCTACAAATTTGCACGCTGAATATATTTGCGAATCGAGAAAAAATGCAGAAAATTTAATGACTGATGTTTTCTTTTCGTATGAAAAAAGCAATATTGAAGTTAAAGAAAAGATACAGAACTATTTGCACTTAAATTATTTTACAACATGGAGCGATAGCATTGATATAAAATACGGGCAAAGTTTTGAAAAAATGATAGAAAGAGGTATCGAAGAAGCTACCTGTTTTTTATTTATTATTTCGGGCGCATCTTTGCAATCAACTTATTGTATTAGCGAACTTCAATACGCTATAAAGCTGAAAAAGAGAATTATATCTGTCTTAATTGAAGATATTGATACTAATTTATTGCCTGCAAGTTTGCGCAGTATCGAATATATTGATTTTATTGATAGGCGAGAGAATATAATGGTTGAGGTTCAATCACATGCCGATGTGGAAGCCGATGTAAAAGCAAGAAAAGAAAAATCGCCTTTCTTGAAAGGAATGGATTCGATAATTATGGTTTTGAGCGACCAACGCGCTTATTTTGAGCAGCATAAAATATATTTAGTGCAGGCTTTGAAATGGGAAAGGCAAAAACGAAACCCAAGTATTTTGTTGAGAGGTTATAATCTCGAAAATGCACGAACTTGGCTTAAAATAGGTTTGAGTAAAAGAAATAAACCGTCAAAAATTCATAGAGAATATATTGGAGAAAGCGAAGCAAAATCAGGTTTGCTAACTTCTGAAATTTTCATTTCTTATTCGAGAATCGATAGCGATTTTGCCAGAAAACTTAATGATGATTTGCAAATGTCGGGAAAAACAACTTGGTTTGACCAAGAGAGTATTGCTTCGAGTACCGATTTTCAAAAAGAAATTTTTAAAGGGATAGAAATATCTAGTAACTTCCTGTTTATCAGTTCAAATGACTCTGTAATTTCTTCTTTTTGCAGGGCAGAAATAGAGTATGCCAAAAAGCACAATAAACGGATTATTGTGTTGCTTTTGCAAAGGGCTACCTTGAAGTTGCTTCCCGAAACATTGGGCAAAATTCAGTCAGTTAGCTTTGAAAAGACTGATTATCATACCTCTTATAGTGAATTATTACGTACACTCGACACTGACCGCGAGCACGTTCAAAAGCATACACGATATGCACAAGATGCCCTTTTTTGGGAGGAAAATAACAAAGACGAAGCACGTTTGTTGAGAGGCAAAGAGTTAGTTTTGGCTGAATCGTGGCTTGTTGATAGCAAATTAGACCCCAAAAGCCCAAAAAATCCAGCACCAACTCCTTTACAAATTGAATATATTGAGGCTAGCAAAAAGGCACAAGATGATGCGCAAGCACGTGAAAGAGAGCAACAAGACAAATTGATTTTTTTGGAACGCCAAAAAGCCGAAACTGCCGAAAAAGCAGCTAGCAGACAACGTTTTTCGTTAATTATAGTTACTTTGGCATTGATTTTTGCAATTGTTTTTGGTTTTTATGGTTTTTCGCAGCAAAATAAGGCAAAAAAAGCGTTAGATAATTTAGAAACAGAGCAGTTTAATAAATATAATAAAATAGCAGAAGATTTTTATGACAAAGAGATGTATTCTGAAGCCATTACAAATTATGAAGAGGCTTTGTATTTTAGAAAAAATGAAGATATTCTCGAAAAAATAAAAACGTGTAAACATATTTTGAAGCAAAAAGATGTTTTTGATGCGCATTATGACAAAGGAGTTGAACTTTTTGAACAAGGTTACTATATTGAAAGCATTTTAGAGTTGAAAAAAGCCGAAAAATTGAATTATAAATCGAAATTGGTAAGTAGTAAAATTAAGAAATATGCTGAAATCGGTATCCAAAATTGTAAGCAAACAGCTCAAAAAATGGGTGAAATACGACTTTATTCCGAGCAAAAATACTACAAGGCAAAAGCTGATACTATACGAGCTATTTCAAAAGACTTTTTAGAAAAATAATTAAAAAATTTTGAATTTACAGCAATATAGCGTTATTTTGTTTTTTTGATTGTTTAAAAATCAATATTTTTTACGACATTAAAAATAGGAAAAATGAAAATATTTAGGTATTTATTTTTACTGATTTTCTTTTCACAAAGTCTTTTTTTGCAGGCGCAATTTACGCAGGCAGATTATCAAAGATTTTTTGAAAAAGCCAAGGCACAGTATTTTTTGACTAATTATTTAGATGCTTTTGAGCAGTTTGATATGATAAAAGAGCATTTTGCGCAAACCGAACAGCAAAAGGACGAGCTTTCGGATTGGAAAGAGAAATGCCGAATAAAAATAAGACAAGAACAAGATGCCCGCGTTTTGGCGTTGGAGGCAGCCAATCAATCTCAAATTGCAGCTAGATTGGCTTATATGCAACTAAAAGAAGCACAAGAACAGGAGCGAAAAGCCAACAGTGCTTTTGTGCAATCGATGAAAGAAAAAGAAGCGTATTTCAATTCGCTCACAAAAGCCTTAAAATTAGCCGATAAAATGCAAAAAAAAATGGAGGCGGCAATTTTTGAAAAGAGTGTTAGGGAAATTTCAAAGCGCAAGCCAGTTATAAACGAGTTGGGAAAATTTAATTACCTTGAAATTGATTCGCTGAATTTTTCGTACAATGAACTCTCTCGTGTGCCCGATGAAGTTGTGAAATGCAAAAATTTAGTGAGTATCAATCTTATAGGAACAGATATAGTCGATTGGACTGATTGTTTTAGCAAGTTGAGCGGTTTGAATAAACTCTCTGAAGTGAAGCTAAGCCTTAATAGTTTAGATAGTATCCCTACCCAGTATTGGAATAAAATAACAGGTATTGAAATACGAGGCATTGTGAGCGATAGTACCATTTTAACTATTTGCAAGCAACCACAATTGACCTATTTAGATTTGAGCCGGAGTGGATTAAAAAAATTGCCAAATGAAATTACTAATTTAGCTCATCTCGAATATTTAGATTTGAGTAACAATGAATTAGCTAGTATTCCGAGTGAGATTTCAAACTTATTGAAATTGAAAAATCTGAATATATCATACAATAAATTGGACGGATTGCCAACTAAATTTGCGGCAATGAAAAGTTTAGTTTCTTTAAATTTGGAGGGCAATATTTTGAGAAAATTACCGGAAAATTTTAATGCTTTAACGTCGCTTATCCGGTTAAATTTGTCAAAAAACAAATTATATACACTGCCCTTGGAGTTTGGCGATATTGTAAATTTAGAATATTTGGATTTGAGTTCTAATGACTTAGCTCAATTGCCCGTTTCTTTTTCTAATTTTTCATCGTTATTGCGTTTGTCGCTGGCTGGAAATAACTTAGTTAAATTGCCCGATGAATTTGGGAAAATGCAGAAACTGAATTACTTAGATTTGAGTAATAATTTATTTCAAGATTTTCCGCCTGCTCTTAGTTTTTTGGCTGCATTGAACTTTTTAGATTTGTCGCAAAACGAGATTACAGCTTATCCGATTCAAGTGGGTATATTTAATCGATTGGTAGCTTTATATATAGACGACTTTACATTTTCGGGTTTGCCCAAATCTATTCTTCGTTATGACAACATCATGGCAATAAAAATACGAGCCACTTCTGCTACCTATTTGAATGAGGCTCTTTTTAAACTGAAGAAAGCCAATAATTTAGTGTCTTTAACACTTGCCGGAACTAATTTAAGTGCAATTTCAAAGGATATTTTGAGCTTAACTAAATTGTCTATTTTGGAGCTTAATGATTCGAGTATGGCACAAATTCCTGATGTTATTTTTAAAATTAAAAACTTAAAAACGTTAAAATTAAATTCATGTCCTCGATTAAATTTTAAAGAATCGTTTGATTTGATTAATAGCAATTTAGTTTTGGATAATATTTATTTAGAAAATAATAATTTATATCAACTGCCGCAGAATATTATAAACCATAATAGTTTGTTTGGCTTGTATCTTGATGGAAATAAACTACAAAGCTTGCCCAATGAAATTGTAAATCTTAATAATTTGACGTATTTAAGTTTGAAAAATAATATAATTTCGTTGGAAGAAAGAGAACGAATCGTTTCGCTTTTACCCAAAATTCAAATTCAATTTTAACAAAAAGTCTTTAGAAATTTAATTATAAAGGCTTACAAATATATTTTTTATGTACAGTGAAAATGGTTGGCTAGATAAATATCTGAAAAATAGAGAATTATATATTGCCGAAACACCAAAGGAATTAAAAGTTAAAGAGCATGTTTCGAGCGATGATGAGTTGCTTTTTTATGAAATTGTTCAGCCTACGGGTTTTATTTACGGCTATCCGCTAAGTTTGCCCGAAATAAATTCAGAAAAACTTAAAAATCTTGACAGCGAAGCTTTAACAAAACTTTCGCTTACTGAAACAATGATTCTGTGTGCTAAATTGTTTGATAATCAATCAAATAATGAAAAGCAAGTCATTGAAAATATAATAAGTTTTTATAAATTTTTGTACCCAGAATTTAAGGGCAATTTTTTTGTAAATTTATTTAGACCTAAAAAAAATAGGACAAAAAAAGCTGAAAACTTTATTGAAAAACAGTTAACTTTACGAACTTCGATAGATAATTTTTGGGCTAGTTTTTTCTTAAATAGTTTATTATTTCTTGACATAATTTATTTTTCGATATGGCTTCAAGATAAAAATTTGAAAAACAATGTAGAAATTAAAAAACAGCGCGAAGATGTTTTTATGATTTTGCTTCAAATAATTTCTATTGCTATAAATGCAGATAATCGTTTGGAAGATAGAGAAATACAATTTTATAATTTATTGTTGAAATCGTCAAAATTGTCAAAAGAAAATTATGAAATAGCTAAAGAATATTTACATTATCCTCCAAAGTTAGCAAATGTTAATCTAAGTTTCATTTCGTCATGGTTGCTCAAAAAGTATATTTTGGAGATGGCGATTATTGCTGTTTGGGCAGATAAAGATGTAGAAGGTTTTGAATTGAAATTTTTGCGCGAGCTAGCCCACAAACTCGATTTATCGCAAGATGAGCTGAATGAAAGTATGATGGCTGTTGAAATTTTTGTGCTAAACAACTGGCAATCTGTTCCTTACTTGCAAGGCAAAAAAAGTTATGAAGTAGTAAGCAATAAGTTTATCGACGGTTTTAAACGTTCGATAGAAGCTAATAAACAAAAATTGTCGAAAGAATTTAGCGAAAGCAAAGAGCTTTTGGCATTGATAAAAAAATCGACTGAAACAGAATTGAGTGAAGCCGAAAGTGAATTAGTTAAAAAGCAAATATTGGATATTTTGAAAACGGTTCCAATGTTTGTCATTTTTGTATTGCCCGGAAGTTTTATCACGCTTCCATTGTTATTTAAAATTGTACCCAAAAATATACTTTATCCAAGTGCTTATATGCCAGAAGAATAAATGATTTTTTTCTAAAAACTTTGTTTTTTGCAATAAAAAAGCCGTTTCTAATTTTAGAAACGGCTTTCTTGTTGATTATTAATTAGTTGAAGATATAACGAATACCTACTTGCATTTGCCATTTTGAATAAATCGAAACATTGTCGATAAAAGTTTCTTTCAAATTGGTATCGAAGCTGTAATAAGGTATATTGTTGGAATCTAAGCCGTTGAAAGTAATAGGAGCGTTAGTTGCTACTAATTTTCTTACACCCCATTTTGAGCTAATCATGTTGCCAAAGTTCAAAATATCTAAACTCAATCGAAGCGTGTTGTTGCTTTCTTTTACTTTCAAATTGAAGTCGTGAACTAATTTCACGTCCATTTGTGCAAACCAAGGAAGCATAGCTCCGTGACGCTCGGCGTAATCGCCTCTGCGTGTGCTCAAATAAGGGTCTTGTTCAATAAAAGCATCGAGAGCTGTCCATTGTTCAGCCGCATTAGCAGCCGGAATACCTACACCACCCGAAACTGTTCCGAAGTGAATATCGCTTTGATTTGCAGGAACATAAAGCAAGTCGTTGTTGGTTGCAATTCCATCTTGATTTACGTCGCCAGAGTAAAGATATGAGTAGCGTCCGCCTTGTCCGGCTTCAAAAAAAGCAGCGATAGAAGTAGCCATGTTTTTGTACGATATTTGGTAAGCCAAAGTAGCAATTACACGGTGTTTCATGCCATAGCGTGAGTATGAATAAATTGGTTGGTTAGGGTCGCCAACTACTGGGTTGCGTTGGAAAGCATCGGCAGCAATTTCGGCAGGAATTGAAGTGTAATCTGTTGATTCTAAGTAAGTATAAGCAGCGCTAGCACTCAAACCAAAATCGAATGTTTTTTTCAATTGAGCTGTTAAAGTGTATTGATGTCCTTCTTTTACATTGTCCATCACAATAACTCCAGCATCTAGGAAAGTTTGGTTTCCTGACGAAGAGTAAATATGAGTTTCGTTGAAGCCACGGAAAATAGCTCTTGTGTCGCCAGTTCCTGTTAGTCTTGACGAAGGTTGAAGCATGTCGTAGTTTCTGTGAACCACAGCGTTGATGTCTTTTGTGAAAATACCTTCCAAAGTAGCTAACCAGCCGTTTCCAAATTTGTAATCAACGGCTATATTGTTTTTCCAAGCTTGTGGAAATTTAAAACCTTCGGCAGTTGTGTTGATTTGGAAAGTGTAGCCACCAGCTTGCTCAACCATTTGAGAGTTAGTAGATTGGTTGCCCAACCATACAAACGGAATACGACCAGAGAAAATACCTGAACCGCCGCGAACTTTGAGCGAGTTGTCGCCTTTTACGTCCCAGTTGAAACCCAAACGAGGAGCCCACATGATGTTAGAATTAGGCCAAACAGATGGATCAACGCTTACGCTTTCACCATTTTCGTTTTTCCAGCCTTCAAAATTTTGAATATCGCTACTTGTAGCTATTTCGTTCAAATAAATAGGGAAATCAATACGCATTCCAATGGTCAAATTCAAATTGTTGGTTGCTTTAAATTCATCTTGAACATAGATACCAACTTGAGCCACATCAACTTCAGCCATAGCAAATTCTTTTTGCTGACTCGCAGTAACTTCGGCATTAAAATCTACATCGGCAGCAGTAGTTGCTAAAAACTGATTTACACCGCCAAAATACATGTGCCAAGGGTAGTAAAATAAGTTGAAAGAGTTGTTAAATTTGAAAATTTCAATGTTTGTACCACCAGTAATTGTGTGTTTTTTGCCGTAATAAGTCAAGTTGTCGGTAAATTGGAAAACATCTTGGTCTAAGAGGTTGTTTGTAGAAAACATTTCAGAACCAGCAGTAATTGCTAGGTTTCCGCTAGCATCAAAAATATCAATTACCGGAAAAGGTTTTGAATGAGGGTCGCGGCTGTCGCGGAAAGCAGTGTAACCAATTAATAATTTGTTAGCCAATTGGTTGCTAAATCGAGAGTTCAACTCGCTTACTATCGAGCTGATTTTGTTGTTGATAGTGTATGATGAATTTTCAAAAGGTAAACGGAAACTTGTTGGTCCACGACCTATAATTGCTTCAGGGTGAGGCAAAATATCTTTCCAAGCATCGAGCATATTGTAACGAACCGAAAATTTGTGTTTGCTGCTAATGTTCCAGTCTAGTTTTGCTAAAAATTTGTTGTTGAATGTTTCGTGGTTATAGCCTTGATATTCACCAGCATCGTAACCCCATTCGTCGAGCAAATGTTGTCGAATGGCTTTGATGTCGCTTTCTAAAACCGAAGTTACGTTGTCGCCGCTATTTGTGCCATTGTCGGCAACAAAACCGTGAGCAAGTTCGTCTCTGCGCTCAGCTTCAGCATTTAAGAAAAAGAATAGTTTGTTTTTGATAATTGGACCGCCTACTGTAATTCCTGAAAGCGAAGTGTTAAAATCCAAGTTTGGAACTTCCAGTTCGTTCACTTTTTTCCCAACCATTCCTTCGTTTCTAAAATAATAGTAAGCCGAAGCTTTTACTGTATTTGTACCCGATTTTGTTACAGCATTGATACCTGCACCTGTAAAACCGCCTTCACGCACATCGAAAGGAGCAATCGAAACTTGAATTTGTTCAATAGCGTCGAGCGAAACTGGCTGAGCATCAGATTGTCCGCCTGGAGTTGCGTAATCTAAGCCAAATGAATTGTTAAAAATAGAACCGTCGAGCGAAAAGTTGTTGTACAAATTATTTCTTCCGCCAAAGCTATATCCGTCAGATTGAGGCGTAAGACGAGTAAAATCTTTTTGTCCGCGCGAAATGGTTGGAAGCGAATTTAGTTCTTTGCTGTTTACATAAGTTTCTGCACCAGTGCGCTCTGAGTTTAGTAAGTCGCTTTTGTCGTAGCTTACAGTAACCTCTTCTAGTTGTTGGTCGGTTTGGCTAAGAGCAAAATCAACTTCAAGCGTTTCGTTCAAATTCAAATAAACGTCTGATTTTTCTTGCTTTGTGAAACCAACCGAAGTAGCAACAATACTGTAAGGACCACCCACGCGAACCCCCGGAAGGTCGTAACCTCCATCGGCGCGGCTCATTGTTCCGTACTGTGTACCCGAAGGCACGTGAATTAATGCGATAGTAACTCCATCGAGTGGGTTGCCGCTGGCATCAACTACCTTTCCTTTGAGCGAAGAAGTGGTAACTCCTTGGCTAAAAGACATTATTGTACTGAAAACCAGTACGCTAAGTAATAGTAATTTTTGAATTGTTTTCATTAAATTGTTTTAGTTTTGGTTTGTATTAATTAAAATTTAGGCTACAAAGTTAAGTAGAAGTTAAGAAAAAAAGAATTACTTTGGTTATCTTTATTGCATAATTTCAATAGTTATATATGTGAATATTAAATTGGTTGTGTTAATTTATTGTTATTTAGATGAGTATAACTTCAACTAAAAATGGAACATTAACAAATTGTTAAATAAAAAACAGAGAATTAACAATTATGTAATAAATTCATTCAAAACTATTATTAAAAAGCCTCAAAAAAATACTTTTTTTGAGGCTTTTGTTTTTTTACTGTTCTTCGATTGAAATTGTGCCTTCAAAGACAAAAGTTGCTGCTCCTTCGAGCCAAATATTTTCAAATTCATCGGCACTTTTGTGCGAAAACGAAACTTTCAAATCTCCGCCTTTTGTGCTGACTTCAAATTGATTTTTTAATTGATTGTTTTTTGCATAAGTAGCTATTGATGAAGCAACTACACCAGTTCCGCACGAGTAAGTTTCATCTTCCACGCCACGCTCGTAAGTGCGAACTTTTATTTGATTTCCAGTTATTTGCACAAAATTAACATTTGTTCCGTTTGGGTAAAGCTTTGAGTTGTATCTAATTTGTCTGCCTTTTGCAAAAACATCAATTTTTTCGGTATTTTCTACAAACTCAATGTGATGCGGCGAGCCTGTATTTAAAAATGTAAATTCTTCTTGCTGAATAATTTCCGAAACATTTTGCATTTTCAACTTTACATAAATTTGATTTTCATTTTCGTAAATTTGAGCTTCGTGCTCGCCATCGCTGGCTAAAAAATGTGTTTTATTTTCAACAAAAGCTCCTATTTTTTTTGCAAAAGCCACAATACAACGTCCACCATTTCCACACATACTTCCCAAGTTGCCATCAGAATTGTAATATTTCATCTCAAAATCGAAGCGTTGAGAACTTTCTACTAGCATTAAACCATCGGCACCAATCCCGAAGCGTCTGTGGCAAAGAAAAGCAATTTGCTTTTGAGTAAAATTTTCAGGTATTAATTTTCCGTTTCTGTTGTCAATCAGCACAAAATCGTTTCCTGTTCCTTGGTATTTTTGAAATTGAATTGTCATATTTTTTACTTAGTTATTTAATTTCACTTGGCTCAAAATTTTTTGTATTGTTTAGTTTCAATTTGTCGCTGTTTTGCGTTAAAATATGAAAACCGTAATTTTCCGCTTCTTGAATTACCCCTTTTTCAAACGACAATGCAGCGATAGCAC
>JFJP01001183.1_pt1 | contig 27953 bp, 21 predicted proteins | sample 431651 | NCBI WGS metagenome assembly JFJP01 (sample SAMN02602958, study PRJNA72255) | Microbial mat metagenome, whole genome shotgun sequencing project. | biome: fresh water; feature: sink hole; material: water; isolation source: purple microbial (photo- and chemosynthetic) mats found in... | reverse complement strand
AAGGGGTTGCCCTCCTTGAGCAGGGGCAGCTCGATGTTGCGGGTCTCGAGGTGCTCGACCTCCATCTTGAGGATCGCGGACAGGAAGTCCCGGGCCAGGGCGTTGTCGTCGAGCAGGTACTTGAAGGTCCAGTCGTAGAGGGGGTTGAGGATGAGCATGGCGGCACGGTTTTTCTTATCCGCGAAGTTAGTCAAACGCGGGGGATTCGCTGGAAATTCGATGACGCACCGCATCCGAAATCGCGGGTGGAATAGCCCAAATTCACTTATTTTGTCTCTAATTCACCCGCAGGGAGCCTTTCCCGAGGGAAGTCATCCAACCCAAAGCGACTCCAAGATGCGCATCGAAGCCGAGAACCCTGACCAATACATCGCCCAGGCGCCGGAAGGCTACCGCGAGGCCCTGGCGAAGCTGCGGCAACTGCTGCGCGAAAATCTGCCCGAGGGTTTCGAGGAGTCGATGGCCTACGGGATGGTCGGCTACGTCGTGCCGCTGCGGCTCTTCCCGCGCGGCTACCATTGCTTGCCGGGCCAGGCCTTGCCGTGGGTGAGCATCGCCGCGCAGAAGAACCACTTGGCCGTTTACCACATGGGCCTGTATGCCGACAAGGAGCTGCTCGACTGGTTCGTGGCGGAGTATCCCAAGCATAGTGCCCGAAAGCTCGACATGGGCAAGAGCTGCCTGCGCTTCAAGAAGCCCGAGCATGTGCCTTGGGAGCTGCTGGCCGAGCTGTTCCGGAAGCGGCGGCCCGAGCAGTGGGTTGACCTTTACTCGGCCACGCTGGAGCGCAAGCCGTGACGGCCTTTGCCAGCGGTACGTCGGCTTTTGCTAGTTTCGCGGGATGAAAAACCTGCTGATCATCTACCCGCACTGGCCGCCCTCGAACCTGGCCGGGGTGCATCGCCCCAGGCTGGTGGGCAATTTCCTGCTCGAGTTCGGCTGGCGCTGCACCGTGCTGACGGTCCACCCCGACCACTACGAGGAGCCGCATGATCCCGACATCGAGCGGACCGTCTTGCCCGACATCGAGGTCCTGCGCGTGGGCGCCCGTCCCGTGGGCAGGCCCCGCCTGGTCGGCGACATAGGCCTCCGCGGCTTTGGGCACCTCAAGCGCCGGGCACTGGCGCTCCTGGCCGAGCGCCGGTTCGACTTCCTGTGGATTCCCATCCCGTCCTTCTACACCGCCCTGCTGGGCCGCCAGTTGCACGAGGCCACGGGCGTGCCCTATGGCATCGACTACATCGACCCCTGGGTGGATGGCTTCGCCCGGCAGGAGCGGCTGTTCTCGCGGGCCTGGCTGGCCAACCAACTCGCCAGGCTGCTCGAGCCCTACGCCGTGGCCAAGGCCTCGCTCATCTCGGGGGTCTCGCGGGCCTACTACGAGGGCGTGCTGCGGCGCAACTTCAGCCGCCGCCCGGTCGAGGACGTGGCCATGCCCTACGGCTTCGACCCCGCCGACCACGCCCTCCGGCTCGAAGGCCTGCCGCTGCCCTGGCCCGAGGGAACCCGCGCCTGGGTCTATGCCGGGGCCTTCCTGCCCAAGTCCGTCCTGTTTGTCGGGCTGATGTTCGACGCCCTGGCGCGACTCGAGGGCCGGGGGGAGCTGCCCGGCGAGCTGCGGCTCTACTTCCTCGGCACCGGCCCCTACCAGGGCAAGACCATTGCCGAGATGGCCCGCGAGCGAGGCGTCGGGCACCGCGTCGTCGAAATCCGCGAGCGCTTTCCTTTCCTGCATGTGCTCAACTTCCTTTCGGCCAGCCAGGGCGTCATGATTGTCGGCAGCACCGAGCGGCACTACACGGCCTCGAAGACCTTCCAGGCCGTGCTCTCGGGCCAGCCCGTCTGGGCCGTCCTGCACCGCGAAAGCTCGGCCGTGGAGCTCCTGCGCGAGGCCAAGGCCGACGCCTACCTGTGCCAGTACTCGCCCGAGGAAGGCCAGGACGAGCTCGCGGCTAGGCTGGAGCGCGGCCTGGCGGACTTCGCCCGCCGCGAGCGGCCCTGGCATCCCGCGCTCGAGGCCCTGGAGCCCTATTCGGCCCGCGCTTCGGCGCGCAAGCTCGCCGAGAAGCTCGACCGCATAACCCAAAAGCAAGCCCCGTGAAACCCCGCTACGACATCCTGACCTTCCATCCGCGGCGCCACCACAACTTCGAGCAGGCCGCGGGCCTCGAAAAGGAGTTCGCCAGCTTCAGGCACGCCACCGGCCTGTTCTTCCCACCCCGCGCCGTCGAGCTGGCCCGCCGCGTCAGCCTGGGGCTGGGCAAGGAGCTCGCCCGTCGCTCCTACCTTTTCCAGCGCCCCGACCTGGTCGAGAGCCACCCTTGGCCCGAGCTGCGCCGGCTGGCGGCCCAGGCCCTGGGCCGAGGCATCGACTACCACGCCCACCACGAGGCCTTCGGCCGTTGGGTCGTGCGCCACTTCGAGCCGCCGAAGATAGCCCTGGGCTTCGACTCCCTGTCGCGCAGGGTGTTCCGGGCCTGGAAGGGCAAGAGCTTCCTGGTGCTCGACCTGGTCATCGGCATTCCCCAGTACCGGGCCATGCTCGACTACGGCCCCGGCTTCCGCCCCGAGCACCTGCTCCTGCGCTCGGCCAAGGACCAGCAGAACTACGCCATTTACCAGGAGGAAATCGAGCTGGCCGACCTGGTGCTCTGTGGCTCTGACTTCGTGCGGCATACCTGCCTGACCTTCGGCGTGCCCGAGGAAAAGCTCGTGGTCCTCAACTATGGCGTGGACGTCGAGCGGTTCAAGAACCCTGGCAAACGGCACAAGGCCGCGGGCGAGAAGCTCAAGTTCGTCTTCATCGGGGCCGTGGGCTACCGCAAGGGCGCCGACGTGCTGGCGCAGGCATGGCAGCGCTTCGCGGCGCGGGAGCCGGGCCACGAGCTGCACTTCTTCGGCAAGGTCGAGCTCGACTTCCCGCCGGACCTGCCGGGGGTCTTCTTCCACGGCCACCTCAACCAGCTCGACCTGATCGAGCACTTGCGGGGGGCCGATGTCATGGTCTTCCCCTCGACCTTCGAGGGGAGCGCCTACTCGCTCTACCAGGCCATGGCCATGAAGCTGGCCGTCATCACCACCTACAACAGCGGGACGGTGCTGCGCGACCAGGAGTCGGCCTTGATTGTGCCCATCGGGCAGCCCGAGGCCCTCGCCGAGGCCCTTGAAAGCCTGGCGCGCGACCCGGCGACCCGCGTCCGCCTGGCCGAGGCCGCCTACCAGCAGGCGCAGGTTTACACCTGGGACAACTACGGAGCCAAGCTCGCGGCGCTCTTCCGCGAGATCCTCGGCAGGGTCTGATGCCAGGTCGCGTTCAAATGGATAAAGAACCGATTTTTTGTCCACGAAAGACACGAAAAGCACGAAATTTTCTTTTTGAAAAAGAGTCTTTCAAGAATTTGACAACCTGAAGGCAAGCCAAGCGAATAAACCGCAGAGTCCTTTCGTGCAAAAACACCTTTCGTGCTATCCGTGCCTTTCGTGGACAAAATAAATTTCGAGCCGTCCAATCCCTTCGCAAGTGAACAGCTATCATATTTAAAATCAGTGATTTGTATGAACAATTCATTTTCCCCACACACTCTTTTAAAGAACCTCTTTTTATCGGTTCATGGAGCCGCGCGGCGGCCCAGGACGAAGTAGCGCAGGTGCTGCCAGAGGTAGAGCAGCGGCATGATGGGGCGCTTCTTCCAGTGCAGTCGGCCCCAGCGGAGGCGGAACAGCGAGAAGGGAGCGTTCAGCACCAGGCTGGGGTGGTAGAAGCAGGCGTCGAGGGCCTGGGTGTCGAGCTCGGCCAGGTAGGCGGCGCGCTGGCGGGGGGCGAAGTCCTTTTCAGCGATCCAAGTCCTTGTGAGCCTGTCCATTCGCATCTGCGCCTCCAAGCGCAGCTTGAAGTGGGTGGCCGAGATGCTCTGCCGGCCCCAGCGGTTGTAAACGGCGAACTCGCCCGGCACGTGGCCGAAGCGGAAGCCCTCGATGGCCAGCCGGGTGAAGTACTCGCGGTCCTGGGCCACGGGCGTCTGGGGGTTCCAGCCTTGCAAGAGGTGCCCGCGCTCGGCGGCGCGGCGGCTCAGGAGGTAGCTGTGGCAGGGCTGCCAGTTGTCCTGGAGGAGCTGGAGCAGGTAGTCGTCGTGCTGGCGGGCCGCGACGGACTCGCTGTGGGTGAAGCGGCCCTCGTGGTGGAAGTCGGAGCGCCAGTCGGAATAGGCGATGTCGAAGCCCGGGTTCTGCCGCAGGAACCGGACCTGGGTGGCGAACTTGCCCGGCTCGATGCGGTCGTCGGAGTCGAGCCATTGGACGAACTGGCCCCGGCAGTGGGCGAACCCGTGGTTGCGGGCCAGGTTGGCTCCCTTGCCCGGGTTGCGCAGCGGGCGCACGATGCCCGGGTGCTCGGCGGCGAATCCTTCGAGCAGCTCCCAGCTCCCGTCTTGCGAGCCGTCGTCCACCACAACGATTTCCAGTAGCCACTCGGGGCCCTGGGCCAGGCAGCTTTCCAGGCAGGCGGGCAGCCACTGGGCGTTGTTGAAGTTGGGGACGATGACCGAGACTAGGGACATGGCTTTCAGGGATTGAGCAGGAATTTGTAAACCAGGAAGTTGCCCTGGTCGTAGGCAGGGGAGAGCCCGCGGCGTCGGCAGTAGTCGAGCAGGTAGGCGCTCGGGTCGAGCTGGTCGATGGCCACGAAGACCTGCACCGGGCGCGAGGTGGCCAGCGAGTCGAGGCGGTTCTTGACACTGCCGCCGAACTCGGCGCCCATGGCCTCGGCCACGAAGGAGGTCCGGTCGTGGCAGACGTAGAGCGGGCGGACGCCATCGACCCACGAGGCTTGGATCTCGTCTGCGAGCCAGCGGCTGAAGCGCTCGTCGCCGGCCAGGTTGGCGATCCAGACCTTGTCTTGGCCCATCATGGCGTAGGCGGGCGTGCTCCGGGCCTCCGCCCACTTGGCCACAGGCCAGTAGAGCATCCCCAGGAGGGCCAGCCCGAAGGCGAAGCTCCGGGGGGCCTTGGCCAGCCAGCCAGTCGCTTGGTCCGGCCTGCGCTCGAACACCGCCCACAGGAAGAAGTAGAGCGTGGCGGCATGGGCGGGGGCGAAGTAGCGCCCTTCGGCCACGTAGGTGAAGAAGCCGCTGGGGCCGCCCTGCTCGGGCTCCTTGGTGAGCGAGAGCAGCAGCAGCGAGCCGACGTTGGCCCCGGCCAGCAAGAGCGGGAAAAGCAGGTCGAACCAGTGCCGGGCGTCGCGGCCCTGCCCCGCGCGCCTCGCCACGCGCCATAGGCCCCAGCCCGCCACGGACGCCACCAGCAGGCTCAGCGCCGCCTGCGCCATCACGACCGCGGCGGCGGGCAGGCCCAGCCTGCTAAAGACGCTGTGTACCCAGCGTCCGTCCGTCAGCGCCTCCATCGGGAAGGCCCAGTTGAACAGCAGCAGGTTCTCCCAGCGCAGGCCGCCGCGGGCCTCGCCCACTTCCGCGGCTTCGTCCATAAAGCTCATGGGCATCCGGGCCAGGCTCCAGGAGAGCGCCACGGCGCCCGCCATCAGGCCCAGCATCAGCGCCGGTTGCCACCGCGCGCCGCGCGCGCCGCCCAGCCAGGCCGGGGCCAGCAGCGACAGCGGCAGCATCCAGACCAGCGGGTAGTAGGCGAAGCGCATGTCGAAGGCCAGGTAGGCCAGCAGGGCGGAAAGCCCCAGCGCGCGCCAGCCCATCCGCCCATCGGCGGCCAGCGAGCGCCTCGCCAGGCCAAAGGCCAGCCACATCGCCCCCAGGGCGAGCAGGTCCGTCGAGGAGTACAGGAAATAGGGCGAGCCCGAGAAGCCGAAGAAAAGCAGCAAGGCCAGCGGCGCGGCCGGGTCGAGAGACTCGGCTTGCGCCTTCCAGAGCATCCACCAGCCGCCCAGCAGCGCCAGCACGCCCAGCAGGTTCAGCAGGACGCTGCCCCAGTAGTCGCTGCCCGTCAGCCACAGCCCGATGGCAAGGAGCCGCGGGTAGCCCACGGCACCGGCTGGGTAGGGCTTCGGAATCGAGCGCGAGACGTCCAGCGGGTCGGCATAGCTCAGCGCGAAGCCTTCGCCCTCGAGGATGCTCTGGGCGCCCACCAGGAAGCGGAGCTGGTCGGAATGGAAGATCGGCGCCAGCAGCTCCCGCTCGAAGCGGACGAGCAGGGCCGCGGCCAGCAGCACGGCCAGGGCTAGGCGAAGATGGGAGGATTTCATGGCTCTTGGACGATTTTGGCGAAAATGACCTTGTCGTTATTTAGGAGGACCTCGTGCTCCAGCCCGGACAAGATGCGCTCGACCGACGCTGACGAGTCGCCGTCGCCTTTGCGCAAGACCACGAAGGCTTCGGTGTAATGGATTTCAGGCATGGCCATGATGCGCTGGACGTCGCCGGCCTTGCCGATCTGCTTGCAATACCTTCCGGTGTAGATTGAGGTCTCTTGGTAGGTGTTCGCGAACACCAGCGGCATCCGCGCCTCCTCTAGTGCCTTTCGGATGAGTGCATATTCATCGATGGGAGCCGTTTCGAGTTGCAAGCCGTCGAAAAACAGACGGCTCCTATGGCCGTTCGACAAGACCGAACCGACCAGTAGCATTACCGTCAGCCATTTGAATGCTACCCTCTTTTTGTCGTTGCCCGTGTTAATCTTGTAGATGAGATACAGCAGGATGAGCATCAGGTAGGGCTGCAGGACATAAAAGTAGCGCATGAACCCGCCGCTTCGGGTTGGAAAGTTGACAAGGAGCGAAAACGTCGTTATCCCACCGACATAAACCAGCAGGAAGGCCAGAACGACGGCGAGCTCATGGGCAAGAGGCGCCTCTTGCCTAAACAGCATGAACAGGCCCAAGGCGAGCCAGGCCAGAATCAGGAAGGACAAGACTTCCAAGGAGGAAGGCAAGCCCAGGGTGTCGATGACGAAGTATCGCAGTATGGCCACGAGCTTCTCCGGCGCGTCGAGCTCGGTCATGTTTTGCCCCGCGAACAGATTGTTTTTGTAGATATGGTTCCGGAGCAGCCAACCGCCAACCAGGAAGCCCGATAGGCCCAGGAAAACAAACAAGGCCTTGGCATGGCTTGGCTTCGACTCCGCCCTTGCCAAGAAAAGGCGAGCGGCCAAGACCAAAGCGAGGCTGATCGCGAGCGCTATGCCTACCTTCCTGGTCAATGCGACAGCCGAGCCGACCAGCGCCAGCATCATGGCGTGGAGCAAGATTTCCCGATGCTGGGCGGCCCTCTGGTAGCGCGTGGCCAGGTGCAAGCCCAAGGCCAGCAGCGCCATGAAGACAGGTTCGGACATGGATGTCGTGGCGTAGAGCCATGTGCTGGGCATCAGCAGGAGGCCGAATCCACCCAAGGCCGCGAAGATTTTCCGCTCACGAAAGAGCGAGTTGAGCAAGACCAACCATATGATGACATAAAACAGCAAGAAAGAGTAGTTGACGGCATGTATCGCCCGCAAAGGTGATTCGGCTGAAACCAGTTTGGCCACCGACAGCACCACCGAGTAAACAGGCATGTAGTGGGTGATAGGAGTCGTGCGGGTCGGGTTAGACGCTGTGTTCGAGCAAAAGCCTTCTCCCTGCGAGATCATGTTGGCGGCGATATTGTAATAGACAGCATCAGCGCCGTAGCTCATTTTGCTCCCATGTATTCGATAAATGCCTAAGATGAACAAGCTGACGACAACCCAATACGGTATGTTTGATGCTAAGTTGTTCCAGTTCAATTTCATGGGTGATGCTTTTCTGGGTGGGGCCGCGATGGCCCTGGGCGGGCCAATGCCGACAGGCGGAGAACCAGCCGCCCTCATCGGAGCAGCGGGTGGTAGTCGCCCTCGCGGCCCACGGGTTGGGAGTTTCGGATGGCGAACACGGCCTCGATGCTGGGCCGGGCCTGCTCGAGGCCGAAGCCCTGCCCCGCGAGGATGCCCTGGTAGGAGAGCGTGTGCAGGTCCGCGAAGCCCTCGCTGAACTCGAGCTCCTGCCCATCGACGGTGATGGAGCGGAAGGTGCGCTGGCCTTTCTCCTTCGATTCCCGCGGCACGTCCTGGTAGTCCACGCTGAGGAACCAGCGGACGCGGGCCGAGCCGAGCTGGAGGAAGCCGGCCCCCCGGCTCTGGTCGAGCTGGTGGACCACGCTGGCCTGGGGCGGGCCGAAGAGCCAGATGAGCATGTCGAAGAAGTGGATGCCGATGTTGGAGGCGATGCCGCCGGACTTGGCCGCGTCGCCCTTCCAGCTCACGGGGTACCAGCGTCCCCGCGCCGTCACGTAGCTCAGGTCGATGTCGTGGACTCGGCCGGGCTGCTCGGCCCGCTCGCGGTCGAGGCGCTGCTTGAGCGCGATGATGCTGGGATGCAGGCGCAGTTGCAGGATGGTGTTGACGCGGCGCCCGGTCTGGGCCTCGAGCTCCGAGAGGGCGTCTAGGTTCCAGGGGTTGAGCACCAGGGGCTTCTCGCAGATGGCGTCGGCCCCAGAGCGCAGGGCGAAGCGGATGTGCGAGTCGTGCAGGTAGTTGGGCGAGCAGATGCTCAGGTAGTCGATGCCCTGCCCCGCGCGCCGGAGCTTGTCGAGGTGCCGGTCGAAGCGCTCGAACTCGGTGAAGAAGTGGGTGTCGGGGAAATAGCTGTCCACCACGCCCATGCAGTCGCGGGGGTCGAGGGCGGCCACGAGCTGGTTGCCGGTCTCGAGGATGGCCTTCATGTGGCGCGGGGCGACGAAGCCCGCCGAGCCGACCATCGCGAATTTTTTCATGGCGAATCGGTTAGGGAGGGCCAAAGATAGGAAAAAAGCCAAGGGCTTCGCCCGCGCCGGCTCAGAAGGTCGGGTACCAGCGCCGGATGAGGGAGCGCGCCCCCGGGGGCAGGCTGTCGAGCAGCACGGCCTGCCCGGGGTCCTGCGGGTCATAGACCAGCCGCTCGACCTCCTCGTCCTGGAGGCGGCGCACCAGGTGGGTCTTGGTGGAGGCCCGCTGGGTCTGGCCCAGGGTGTCCTCGTACTCGAAGAAGACCTCCATGACGCGCTGCTTGTTGACGGTCATGTTGGTGGGCTCCATGCCCACGACCCTGCCGTAGGCGAGCTGTCCGTGCCGCAGCAGGCGCAGGTTGGTCCGGCCCGTGCGGGTGGCGAAGAAGAGCAGGCCTCCGCCCACGCCCGGGAAGATGAGCAGGAAGAGCAGGATGAAGGCCGGCACCGGGCTGGCGTCCATCCCGGCGATGACCGCGTCCAGCGGCTGGCCGGGCTCGTAGAAGACCGTGACCGAGTCGCCCGCGTCGAGCAGCACGCCGGGCGCGTAGCTGGTGCCGATGTACGGATTGCCCTCGGCGCTCTTGAAGGCGAAGGTGTAGGAGTAGATGACCTGGTCGTTGACGATGTTCCCCGTCGGGGCCACCTGCTTGACCACTCCGAGGGCCTGGCCTCCCGCGGTCTCGTCGAGGCCGAGCTTGCCCCATTCCACCTGGCTGCCGAACGCGGCTATCGCCAGCGTCCCGATCAGGAAGAACACCAGGCCGATGAAGCCCGCGGGGCCGTTGAGCAGGATGCGGAGCGCGAGGATGGGGGGCACGCGGCGGTCCAGGCTGCCGCCGTCGGAAGGGATGTGGGCGTTCGTCTTCATGGGTCGCTGTTTTAGGGGGCGTTGCTTGCCCGGCGGGGCTGGGCCAAGGCGTCCGGCCGGCAGGTTCTTTAGCCCGTTCAAGATAAGCCAAATCGCGGTCTTGGGCAAGTTGGAGCCTGGACAAGGCGATAATTATGCAGGTTCGAGGTCATTGGGGTTTCCAAAGCCGGGAAGCAAGGGCAGGATGTCGTTTTTTTGGCGTATCTTGAGGCGGAAAGCCCCCGCCCCAGCCATGAACGAACCCACCGACACGCGACAACGCCTGGCCCGCCTGGCCGGCCTGTCCCCCCATGAGGCCGAAGGCCTTGGTCTTGAACAGATCCTGGAGCAACTTGAGCGCCGCTTCGAGACGGGAGAAAAAGAGCGGGCTGAGCTGGAAAGGGACCTGCGCCGCGGCCGCGCCGAGCACCAGGCCGCCCTGGAGTCGGCCATGGACGCCATCATCTTCACGGACGCCGGGCACCGGCTTGTCGCGGCCAACACCGCCACCACCAAGATGTTCGGCTACCCGCTGGAGGGCCTGCTGGGCCAGTCGCTGGAGGTCCTGATTCCTGAGGAGCTGTTCGATCCTCCGCGGGAGCTCGACCCCGATTTCCTCTCGCCCCGGCGGGGCCCCCTGGCAGGCAAGCAGCTCCGGAAGGTACACGGCCGCCGCTCCGACGGGCAGCTCTTCCCCGTGGAGGTGGCCCTGGGCAAGGTGGAAGACCAGGGCGAGCCGATCCTGAGCCTGGCCGTGCGCGACGTCAGCCAGACCCTCGACCGCCTCTACAAGCTGCGCCAGCGGCAGCAGGAGCTCAAGGCCCTGAACGCCACCAAGGACAAGTTCTTCAACATCATCGCCCACGACCTGCGCGGCCCTTTCCAGGTGCTGCTCGGCTTCGTGGACCTGCTGCTCCGGCGCTACCACTCGTTCGACGACGCCAAGCGCGTGGAGTTCCTCGAGCACGTCCAGCACAGCGCGGCCGCGGCCCATCGCCTGCTCGAGGACCTGCTCCAGTGGGCGCGGCTGCAGAACGGCAAGATGCCCTTCAGGCCCCAGCAGGTCAAGCTCTCGGCCCTGGTCGGCGAGCTGCTCCCCATCCTCGGGCCCGCCGCCGAGAAGCGTGGCGTCCGCCTGGAGCTGCCCGAGGAGCCCGAGGTCGAGCTCTGGGCCGACGAGCACATGCTCCGCACCGTCTTGCGCAACCTGGCCTCCAACGCCCTCAAGTTCACCCCGCAGGGCGGCCGCGTCAGCCTGGCCGTCTTTCCGCCCGACGACGGCTTCGTCCGCCTCGAGCTCTCCGACAGCGGAGTGGGCATCTCGCCCAAGCTGCTGCCCAAGCTTTTCAGCATCGACCAGAACACCTCCACCCCCGACCTCGACGGCAACAAGGGCACCGGCCTGGGGCTGATCCTCTGCCACGAGTTCGTCAAGGCGCACAAAGGCGAGATCGGCGTGGCCAGCCAGGAGGGCCAGGGCACCACCTTCACCCTGCTCTGGCCCGTCTCGCCACGGTGAACGGGCCTCGCCCGACCGAGCGCGGAGGCCTCGGGCTGCCGCGAAGCCGTCCGTTTTCCCTACCTTCGCGCCCGAGGATTTCGGACCCAACAACGACATGGCCATGAAAAGGATGCTCCCCTACGGTTCGTCGAACTTCGAGGAAATCGCCACGGGCGAATACTTCTACGTGGACAAGACCGGCTTCATCGAGCGGCTGGAGCGGGTCAAGTTCCCGGTCTTCCTGCGCCCGCGGCGCTTCGGCAAGTCGCTGCTGGCCGAGATGCTGCGCTGCTACTACGACCTGCGGATGGCCGCCCGCTTCGAGGCGGTCTTCGGCGGGCTGGACGCCGGGCGGGCGCCCACGCCCAGCCGCAACCGGTTCTACTTCCTCAAGCTCGACTTCTCGGGCATGTACGCCTACGCCGAGATGGACGAGCGGGAGCTCAAGCGCTCGTTCGACCGGCACGTGGCCGGGGCGCTGCTGGGCTTCCTGCACCACTACCGGCACGAGCTGGCGGAGGCCGCCAGCGACGTCGAGCGGCTGAAGGGGGCGCTGCACGAGGACGCGGCCTCGGCCATGGGCGCGGTGTGCGAGCTGGTCGCGGGGCTCGGCGGGCAGATCTACCTGGCCATCGACGAGTACGACTCGCTGGCGAACGCGCTGGCCGTCCGCTACCGGCACTCGGGCCGCGACGACAACATGTACCTCCGCATCCTGGGCCGCGGGGGCTTCTTCCGGAACTTCTTCGAGCTGCTCAAGGCGCAGACCGGGAGCGCGATCCACCAGATCTACATGACTGGCATCCTGCCGATAACCATCTCGGACATGAAGAGTGGCTTCAACATCGCGAGCTGGGTGCAGCTCGACGAGCGCTTCTCGAGCCTGCTGGGGATCACGGGCCCGGAGCTGGACTGCCTGCTCGACGAGGTCTATTCGGACTACCCCGAGATCCCGCATGGCAAGGCGGAGGTGGCCGAGACGCTGCGCAACTACTACGACGGCTACCGCTTCACCAAGCGGGGCCCGCACGTTTACAACCCGATGATGGTCCTGTACTTCCTCGACAGCCTGTCCGGGCAGGGCAGCTTCCCGGACATCCTGGCCGACAACAACCTGCGCATCAGCTACCAGCAGATAGCCTTCCTCTTCGGCCAGAACCTGGCCCGGGCCAGCGAGATCATCACCGAGATAGCCGACAAGAAGGCCTACGACATTTTCACGCCCCTGAAGATCTCGTTCGACATGGTGGACTTCAAGGAGGGCAACCACATCGCCGAGGGGCTGTTCTACGCGGGCATCCTGACGCATTCCGACCAGGTGAATACGCTGCGGGTGCCCAACCTGGTAACCTACGACTTCGCGCTCGACTACTTCAACAAGCTGCGCGACTTCCACTACCAGGGCGGAGACTACGCCCTCTGGGTCGGGGCGTACAAGCGCCAGGGCGACGCGGTGGCGCTGGTGGAGGGCTTCTTCCGCGACGTGGTCCAGAAGTACCCTGGGCAGTTCTTCTCGGGCGTGAACGAGAGCTTCTACCACGGGCTGTTCTTCCAGGTGCTCTACAACCACACCGAGAAGGACATCTACGAGCTGCTGCCGGAGTACAACCTGGCCCGCGGCCGGGCGGACATCATGCTGCGCACCTACCCCGGGCAGAGCTACGCCCCCATGCCGCTGCACGACCTCTTCGAGCTCAAGCAGGTGCCCAAGGAGGCCAGCGACGCCCGCTTCGAGGCCCGCTTCGAGGAGTGCAGGCGCCAGGTGGCGGCCTACCGCTCGGGCGACCACGCCCACTTCCGGGCCATCGCCGTCTGCTTCCGCGGCAACACCGACGTCAAGGTCGAGATACTGCCACAGCCATGAGGCGGCCGCGCCTGGGCGGCCCGCCGGACTCCCCGCGCTCGCCGCGAGCTGGGGCGTTCCTGGCCCTGGGCTGCCAGGACGCCGCATGGATGTTCGTTTTTTTAGTTTTTTTATTGTTTTTAATAAATAATCAATTTTGACATTTTATGCAACAGATTTTCTTGATACATTCGCCTCCCTGTCGATTTTCTCGTGCTTTGACCGCGGCGAAGTTTTGCTTTTCATTGGGAAAAATTAGTTTTCCTTCACGCTTCGCGCCTTGGGCCATTGTTTCGCTTTGCTATCTTTGCCAGGGATCACACGGATAGGCATTTCCTGCGGTTATCGTCTTGAGGACCTCCTGCGCTAAAATATTTTCATACCCCACCGAAACGACATGCTTAGCGGATGGAAATCGACCCCAAGAAAATAAGAGAGAAGGCCGAGGAGCAGTACCGCCTTCGGCGCGCGCAGGATCCGGCAGCTCTCCCGGATCCTGTCAAGCTCCTGGAGGAGCTGAGCATCCACCAGATAGAGCTGGAGATGCAGAACCATGAGCTGGCCGCCGGCATGGAGCGGCTGGAGGCCGAGAAGCGCAAGTTCCAGGCGCTCTACGAGCACGCGCCCATTCCGTACCTGAGCCTCAACCGCATGGGCAACATCCTGGAGATGAACGGCGAGGCGGCCAATCTGCTGGGCATCCCCAAGCACCAGAGCCGCTACACCTCCATCTTCCCTTACATCGAGCCCCAGCACAAGGTCCGCTTCGCCCGCTACTTCAAGGAGGTCTTCGCCTCGGAGCGGCCCGTGGTGGAGCAGATTGTCTTCCGCCACCGCGACGGCCGGGCCATCAACGCCCAGCTCCAGTCGCTGGTCTATTTCGACATGGACCTGGCGCAGCCCGTCTGCCGCCTGGCGGCGACCGACGTTACCGGAGAGGCCCAGAAGCAGCGCAAGCTGCTGGCCGACCTGGAGGAGAAGTACCACCTCCTGGCCGAGAACGCGCACGAGCTGATATTCGTCTGCCAAGACCAGCGGCTGGCCTACGTGAGCGACGCCTCGCTGGCGCTCCTGGGCCTGGCGCCCCAGGAGCTGCTGGCCCTGGGCAGCCTCGGGCCCCTGGCGCATCCCGAGGACAGGCACCTGCTGGCCGGGATGATGGCCTCTGAGCCGAGCCGGCGCCCCCGCGGCGGGACCCTGCTCATGCGCGTCCGCCACAAGAAGGGGCACTACCTCTGGCTCGAGAGCTTCGAGCTGACCAAGGACAAGCACCAGCCCGAGCGCCAGTCCATCTGGGTCAGCCGCGACGTCAGCGAGCGGGTGGCCTTGCAGAAGGCCCTGTCCGACAGCCACGAGCAACAAGGGCATCCTGGAAATGGCCATGGACGCCATCATCACCATCGACGAGCAGCACCGCGTGACCTTTTTCAACGGCGCCGCCGAGCGGATGTTCGGCCTGAAGGCCGAGGAGGTGCTGGGCCAGCACATGGAGCTGCTGCTCCCTGCCGAGTCGCGGCTGCTGCACCGCGGCCACCTTTCCGACTTCGCCCAGCATGGCACCCACGCCCGCGAGGTCGGGCGGCACCGGCGCGTGCATGGCCTGCGGGCCAATGGGGAGAAGTTCCCCATCGAGGCGGCGGTGTCGAGGGTGGTCGTGGATGGCAAGCAATTCTTCACGGCCATCGTCCGCGACGTCTCGGAGACCTTACGTTTCATGGAGAAGCTGCAGGAGAGCAACCAGAAGCTCGGGGAGCTCAACGCCACCAAGGACAAGTTCTTCAACATCATCGCACACGACCTTCGCAGCCCTTTCAACACGCTGCTGGGCTTCATCGAGCTGCTGGAGAAGAACCATGCCCGCTACGACGACCTCAAGCGGGGCCAGATGATAGGCCACCTGCGCCAGAGCTCCAACATGGCCTTGCAACTGGTGGAGGAGCTGTTGCAGTGGGCGCGCTCGCAGACGGGCCGCATCGACTACTCGCCCCAGCCCTACGACCTCAAGAATATGGCCTACGACGCCATCTACTCGCTCCGGAACACGGCCAAGGCCTCGGGCGTGCTGCTCAGCCAGTCGGAGGAATCGGTCTGGGCCCTGGCCGACATGCCCATGGTGCGCACGATCCTGCGCAACCTGGTCTCGAACGCCATCCGCTTCACGCCCAGGGGCGGGCAGGTGCGGGTGGAGCACTTCGCCAACCCGGAGGGCATGGCGCAGGTGGAAGTGGTGGACACGGGGGTGGGCATCGAGCAGGAGCGCCTGCCCAAGCTGTTCCAGATCGAGAAGAACCTCTCGACCATCGACCTGCAGGGCAACAAGGGCACGGGGCTGGGCCTGATTCTCTGCGCCGAGTTCGTGTCGCGGCACGGGGGCCGGGTCTGGGCCGAGAGCGAGCTGGGCAAGGGCAGCAAGTTCTGCTTCACGCTGCCGCTGGCCCAGGAGTTCCCGCTGCCGGACCTGGAGGGAGCGTTCGACCTCTAGCCGTGCTCGCTGATGCGGGCCAGGCGGTCCAGGTCCAGGATGGAGATCTTGCGGCCGTCCACGCTGATGACGCCCTCAGCGGCGAAGTTGGACAGGGTGCGGATGGCGTTGGAGGTGGTCATGTTCGAGAGGTTGGCGATGTCTTCCCTCGAAAGGTAAACCTTGATGGTCTTGGCGTCGGGCTCCAGGCCGTAGGTCTCCTTGAGGAAGACCAGCGACTCTGCGAGCCGGCCGCGGATGTGCTTCTGGGTCAGGGTCACGGTGCGGTTGTTCGAGAAGCCGAGCTCTCGGGCCATGTACCGGACGATGTTCATGGCCAGCCTGCTGTTGGACTGCATCACCTTGAAGACGCTGCTCTTCTCGAAGGTGCAGACCAGGCAGTCCTCCAGGGCCAGGGCCGAGGAGATGTAGCCCTCCTCGGCGAACAGGGCGCGGTAGCCGATGAAGCCGACGGGCTTGGCCATGCGGACGATCTGCTCGCGGCCGCCCACGCCTTCCTTGAAGATCTTGGCCTTGCCCTCGATCAGGCATATCAGGCCGTTGGGCTTTTCCCCTTCCTTGTAGATGATCTCCCCCTTCTTGTAGGTGGTCAAGGTTTGGTTCTTTCGGAGGATTTCCTTTTCTTTCTTGGTCAAGACATGGAAAACCGTCATTTTTTCGTCCAGAAAATCGACTTGGGATTTCTGGCTGTCCGTCTTGGGTAGCCCTTGTGCCATCACCGTTGGGTTTTATGAAGGTTCGTGAACACTCCAAAGATAGCCAAAAAATGATTTTGAGAGTTCTTTCTCCCCGAAAATTGTGGTTGACAGCCTGCTTTGGCTTGCCGAATGTCAAGCGGGGGCCTTCCGCAGGGCATGGCCCGGGCGCGCCGGCCTGGTGCCTGGGTCTCGCCTTCTGGCTCTGGGCCGGGCTGGCGGCCGCAGGCGGGGCCTTCGGCCAGCCGGCGGCCCGGCCTTGCGACGACTTCATGGCCTACGCGCCGCTGGTGCCCGAGCACACGCCCGTCAAGCGGGTGAGGCTGACCTTCCACGTGCTTTGCCGGGCCGACGGGCAGGACAGCTTCGCGCCCGACCAGGCCAGCCGGGACTGGCTGCTCGGGCCGGTGCTCTGGGGCCTGAACCACACCTACGCCAACCTGCGGCCGATGCGGCTGGAAAGCCCCTCGCCCCACATCCCCGACAGCCGCATCCAGTTCGTGGTGGACACGCTGCTGTTCCACGTGGACGACCAGGGCTGGGACATGTCGCCCGACCCGCGGACGGGCGACATCAGCTACCAGAAGGGCCAGGACCTCTACCGGCGCCACGTGCTCGAGAACCCCGCGCTCGGCCCGGGGCGCGACAGCAGCGTCCACGTATTCCTGGGCGAGCACGACAGGTCCAAGGGCATCGCCAGCGGCATCGGCGACAAGCGCTGGGTGGTCTGCGCCTCGTTCCACCACCACTACCTCCAGGGCAACCACTGGATACCGGCGGGCAACCTGCGGCACGAGCTGGGCCACAGCATCGGCCTGACCCACAGTTGGAACGCCGCCGACGGATGCGCCGACACGCCGCCCAACCGCAACTGCTGGAACGGCGCCGAGTGCTCGAACAACATCATGGACTACAACGCCGAGAAGGGCGCCCTGACAGCCTGCCAGCTCGGGCGGGCGCACTACTACCTGAGCGGGCGCCAGGGGAGCATCGCCGAAGCGGTGGCGCCCGACCACTGCCGCTACGACGGCAGCCGCGTGGTCATCGCCGCGGGCGACTCGGTGGTCTGGGAGGGCCAGAAGCGCTTCGCGGGCGACATCGTCGTGGAGCCGGGGGCCACGCTGGTGGTGCGCTGCCCGGTACACCTGCCGCGGCTGGGCACCCTGCGCCTGCTGGGCGACGCCCGCCTGGTGCTCGACGGGGGGAGCCTGACCAACCTTTGCGGCGAAAGCTGGGGAGGAATCCGCGGAAACAGGCGAAATGTCAGCTTCCTGGACGGCGGAAGGCTGGAGAACACCCGCCGGGCGCGGCCCCGGGGCGGGCGCTAGTTTTTTTTGCGCCGCGTTTGTGCTATTTTTGGACATTGACTTGTCTTCAAGACCCATGGGAAGCCCGGGCCATCGCCGCCCGGGGCCCTAGCGCGCGAAACATCTGCCAGCATGAAAATCGGGATCCAGGCCAAAATTCTCTTTTCGATACTGACCACCACCGTGGCCATCTTCGGCCTGTCCATCGGCCTGGTGAGCTTCCGCACCAAGAACGTGGCCTTCAACTACGCCAAGCGGCTGACCGACGCCTACGCCTACTCCTACGCGAGCCTCTCGGCGGGCCTGTTCAACATCGACTTCGGCGTGGCGGCGGGCCTGGCCCAGACCTTCTCGAACCTGGACTCGGAGGCCTTCGCGGACGCCGCCGCCCGCAAGCGCTTCTTCACGGAGCTCCTCGCGCAGGCCCTGCTCGAGAACGAGCAGTTCGCGGCCGTCTCGCTGCATCTGGAGCTGTCGCGGCTGGACACGGCCTACGCCGGCTCGGACAGCCTGGTGCGCTGGACCTACTTCCGCAACCGCCGCGAGGTGGCCTTCCAGGAGGCCGTCCTCGACGGGCGCACCCAGGTGGACAGCTTCTACCGGGCCCTGCGGGTGCAGTTGCGGCCCATCCTGCTCGACCCCTACTTCTACTCGTACCCCGGCAGCTCGCAGGAGCAGTTCCTGGAGACCAGCCTGCGCGTGCCCATCGTCAGCCAGGGCGAGTTCGCCGGCATGCTGGAGGTCAACTTCAACCTGCGGCCCTTCCAGCGGGTTACGGACGCCATCCGGCCCTTCGACAAGAGCTACGCCTTCCTGCTCTCGAACAACGCCCGCTTCGTGGCCTACCCGCAGAAGACGATGGTGAACCAGCCGCTGGGGGCGGCCTTCCCGCTGGAGGTGGAGAAGATGAAGCTCAACGAGATGGTGGCCCTGGGCGAGAGCGTCTCGTTCTTCAACACCACCGGCGACCGCGACTTCTACGTCTCGCTCTACCCGGTCAAGTTCAGCCGCACGGGCCGGCCGTGGTCGCTGGGCATCGTTGCCCCGGTGGACGTGGTCATGGCCGAGGCCAACTTCAACTTCTGGCTGGCCATCGGGGTGGGCGCCGCCGGGCTGCTGGCCATGGCCCTGGCCATCCTGCTGACCTCGGCCCGCATCACCGACCCGCTCAAGCGCATCACCCGGGTGCTCAACGAGCTCGACAAGGGCCGCTTCGACGAGTCGCAGAAGCTGGAGCAGCGCGACGGCGACGAGGTGGGCGACATCGCCCGCTCGGTGAACAAGCTCATCGAGGGGCTGAGCAACACGGCCGTCTTCGCCAAGCACGTGGGGGAGGGCCGGCTCGACCAGGACTTCGAGCTGCTCAGCCAGGACGACGTGCTGGGCAACGCCCTGCTGGAGATGCGCGAGCGCCTGAAGGAGGCCCGCGAGCAGGAGGACAGCCGCAAGGTCATGGTCGAGCGGCAGAACTGGTCCACCCGGGGCATCGCCATCTTCAGCGAGATCCTCCGGCAGAACAACGACGACCTCCGGGAGCTGGCCTTCAACGTCATCCGCAAGCTCTGCAAGTACCTCGGCGTCAACCAGGGAGGGATCTTCCTGCTGAACGACTCCGACCCCGAGAACCCGGTGCTGGAGCTCACGGCGGCCTACGCCTTCGACCGGCGCAAGTACCTCGACGACAAGTTCGTGCCGGGCGAGTCGCTGGTGGGGCGGTGCTTCCAGGAGAACGAGACGATCTACATGACGGACATCCCGCAGGGCTACACGACCATCACCTCGGGCCTGGGCGAGAAGACCCCGACGAGCCTGGCCCTGGTGCCGCTCAAGTACAACCAGGTCACGCAGGGGGTCATCGAGCTGGCCTCCTTCCACGCGATCGAGCCCTACCGGGTCGAGTTCGTGCAGAAGGTGGGCGAGAGCATCGCGGCCTCGCTGCTCAACGTGAAGGCGGGCCTGCGCACCAGCCAACTGCTGGAGGAGACCCGGCGGAAGTCCGACGAGCTGGCCCAGAAGGAGGAGCTGATGCGGCAGAGCATCGCCCGGATGGAGGCCACGCAGGCCGAGTCCTCGCGCCGCGAGGAGGAGATGGCCGGGCTGTGGGCCGGCCTGGAGGGCTTCGCCCTGGTGTCGGAGTTCTCGCCCGAGGGCGTCTTCCTGAACGTCAACAGCCGCTACCTCGACGTGCTGGGCCTCCACGCCGGCAAGGTGCTGGGCTGGCAGCACCCGATGCTGCTGGAGCAGGACGCGGCCGAGGCCTCCTACAACCGCCGCTTCTGGGAGGACCTCAACCGGGGCATCACCCGCAACCGGATCCACCGGGGCGAGGTGCGCGGCAGCCGGGTGTGGGTCCATGAGACCTACACCCGCGTGATGGCCAGCCAGGGGCAGCACAAGGTCCTGTGCATCGGCATGGAGGTCTCGGAGGACAAGGAGGAGATCCTCTTCCTGGAAAAAGAAGTGGAACGATTGAAGAACATGCTCCGGCGGCACGGCCCCAAGAGCTGACCGCGCCCTTAGCAAACCCAAGCGCACATGCCAAACAACCTGAACATCAGCACCAAGCTCCTGGTCTATATCGTCCTGACGGCCTTGGCGGGCCTGGGGGCGACCCTGGCCCTGGTCTCCTACAGCATCCGGCAGGACGACCTGCGGACGGCCCGGCGCTTCACCGACGCGCAGGCGGCCCGCCATGCCCAGGCCATCGAGGGCTACCTGAACAGCTTCTGCGACCCGGTGCGGCACATGGCCGTCTCGCTGGGCCAGCACAACCTCCTGCCGGAGCCCGAGCGGCGGCGCTTCTACGGCGAGCTGGCCTTCCAGACCCTGGAGGCCAACAAGCACCTGGTCTCGCTCTGGGCCATCCTGGGGGCCAACGCCCTGGGCCCCGACACCCTCTACGCCAACCAGACCTTCAACACCCCGCAAGGCGTCTTCGCCCCCTACGTGCAGCGCTTCTCGGGCACCTCCGGGCGGGGGCACGCGGGCGAGCGCGGCGAGATCTTCAGCCGCGAGGAGTACACCGTGGTGCTGGACAACAAGATGGAGAACATCCTTCCGCCCTCGCTCGAGAGCCTGGACGGCATCAAGCCGCCCATCTGGCAGACCACCTTCGCCGTGCCCGTGGCCTCCTCGTCGGAGGTCTTCGGCGTGGTGTGCGCCCAGATCCCGCTGGACCGCGTCCAGCACATGCTCGACACCCTGCGCCTGTTCAAGAACCACCAGGCCATGGTCATCAACCAGGAGCTGCGCTTCGTGGCCCACACCAACCGCGAGTTCGTCATGGTCTCGATGAACGACTTCAACCGCAGCTTCAACGGCACCTTCAACGTCCAGGAGAAGATCCGGCGGGGCGAGCCCTGTTCGTTCTTCACGGACGAGGGCAACGACGACCGCGAGGCCTACGTCTCGTTCGCGCCCATCCACGTGGGGCTGACCCGCACGCCGTGGTCGCTGGCCCTGTACGTTCCCAAGGCGGCCTTCCTGCTCGAGGCCAACGACGTGGTCTTCCTGTTCGTGATCAGCACCAGCCTGAGCCTCTTCCTGATGGGCCTGGTCATCCTGGCCCTCACCCTGAAGATAACCCGCCCGCTGGCGGCCATCTCGGAGACCCTGCGCAAGCTCAACCGGGGGGACATCAGCCTGCTGGAGGACATCGCCGACCGCTACAACGACGAGATCGGCGAGATAGCCTCCTCTGCCTACACCCTGATACACTGGCTCAACAGCACGGGCGAGTTCGCCAAGGAGATCGGCGAGGGCCAGCTCGACGCGCAGTACCGGATGCTCAGCGAGGACGACGTGCTGGGCAAGAAGCTCATCGACATGCGCGACCGCCTCAAGGAGGCCCGCGAGGAGGAGGCCAAGCGCCGGCTCGACGACCAGCACCGCAACTGGGCCTCGGAGGGCGTGGCCAAGTTCGCCGACATCCTGCGCCAGAACAACGACAACATGGAGGAGTACAGCTACTCCATCGTGAGCAACCTGGTCAAGTACATGGACGCCAACCAGGGGGCGCTCTTCCTGATCAACGACGAGGAGCCGGGCGGCGAGTTCATCGAGCTGCAGGCCAGCTACGCCTACGGCAAGCGCCGCTACCGCGACAAGCGCATCGACATGGGCGTGGGCCTGGTCGGGCGGTGCATCCAGGAGAACGAGACCATCTACCTGACGGACCTGCCCGAGGGCTACACGTCGATCTCGTCGGGCCTGGGCGACGAGACCCCCGGCTCGCTGCTGATCGTGCCCCTGATCTTCAACGACAAGACCTTCGGCGTCATCGAGGTGGCCTCGTTCAGGCCCATCGAGCCCTACCAGGTCGAGTTTGTCGAGCGGCTGGGCGAGAGCATCGCCTCGACCATCTCGGCCGTGAAGATCAACCTGCGCACCACCTCGCTGCTCGAGCAGTCGCGCAGGCAGTCGCAGGAGCTGGCCGAGAAGGAGGAGCAGATGCGCCTGAGCATCGAGCAGCTCACGGCCGACTGGGAGCTCTCGGAGCGCCGGCGCAAGGAGATGGAGGCCCGGCAGAACGCCATCGAGGGCAGCCTGCCCACGGCCATCTACGACCCCGAGTCGAGCCTGGCGCACGCCAACGCCAGCTTCCTGAAGCTGCTGGGCTACACCTTCCGCGAGCTCCGGCACAAGAAGCAGGCCCTGCTGCTGGAGCGCTCGCACGGCCACTCGCACGAGCACAGCGAGTTCTGGGAGGCCCTGCGCGACGGCTCGCCCATCTGGAACCGCATGGTCCACCTGACCAAGACCAAGGAGCGGAAGTTCCTGGCCAGCGTCTTCGTGCCCATCGCCGACGAGGCCGGCAACGTGGCCCAGGTCATCCAGCACGCCTACGACCTGACGGACCTGGAGGAGCGCGACCACCAGCAGGAGGAGCTGCTCGAGGCCGTCAAGCGCAACATGCAGGTGCTTGAGCTGGACCCCACCGGGCGCATCGTCAGCATGAACCGGGCCTTTTCCAAGACCTTCAAGACCAGGGCCGAGGATGCCCAGGGCAAGCACCACTCGGATTTCGTGCACCAGGACTACCGCGAGCTGAGCGAGTACTCGCACATCTGGTCCAAGCTCACCCGCGGCAAGGCCGTGGCCCAGGAGCTCAAGATGGTGACGGCCGAGGACGCCGAGCTGTGGATGCAGAACCTCTTCATCCCCGTGACGTCGCTCAGCGGCCAGACCCTGAAGATCGTCTGCATCTCCAACCGGGTCATCAAAGACGAGTTCATCTACTGAGCCGGGCCAACCATCTTGGCCCTGATCTTGTCTTGGCAATCTACCCTAGGCCCAGGGCCTTCCGCGCGGGAGGCCTTTGGTTGTCCATCGCCCAAACTCCAGCCATGAGCACCATTTTCCGAAACTGTCGCTTCGCGATCGCCCTCCTGGCCTTCCTATGGCCGTGCTTTTCCGCCCTGGCGCAGGCCGACTCGCTCTGGGCGGTGGCCGGCTCGCCGCGGGCGGGCGCCGCCGACCGCGGCCAGGCCCTGGCCGAGCTCAGCGGTCTGGCCCTGGCGCAGGACTACGACTCGGCCCTGCGCCTGGCCGAGCGGAGCATGGGGTGGGCGAGCCAGAGCCAGGACCCGCGCAGCCTGATGCTGGCCCACGGGGCCCTGGCCAACGCCTACTTCTCCGTGGGCGATTGGCAAAATTCATTTCTCAACGATTTGGCAGCCAAAAATTTGGCCGAGAAATTGGAGGACAGCGTCGCGCTGGCCATGTACCTTTCCAACATCGGCACCAGCCATTTCCAACTGGGCAACCTGCCCGAGAGCTCGGAGCTCTTCCTCAAGGTCCGCACGCTCTACGCCCAGATGGGCAACCAGGAGCGCGAGGCCACGGCCAACCTCAACCTCGGGGTGCTCTCCGTGAAGCAGCGGCGGTTCGAGCAGGCCAGGGAGTTCTTCGAGTTTGCCCGCGAGAGCGCCCTTGCCCGCCGCGACACGGCCCTGCTGCTGTCCCTTCTGGTCAACGAGGCGGACATGGCCATCCAAGAGGAGCGGCCCGCCCGGGCGGACTCTCTGGTCCGGGCGGGCATGGGCCTGCTCCGGACCTATTCGGGGGCCACGCACAGCGACCGCTTCTCGCTGGAGGCCAACCTGATCGAGAGCGGCTTCATGCTGGGGCGGTTCGACGCTTGCGAGCGGCTGCTGGAGCAGGGCCGCGTGGAGTCCGTGGCCATCGGCGCCGAGGCGGAGCTGGTCTTCTTCGACCTCTGGGAGGCCAGGCTGCGGCAGGCCGAAGGCCGGCTGGGCGAGGCCATCGGGAGCGCCAGCCGCGCCCTAAAGGTGGCCGAGCGGCTGGGAGACCATGAATACCAGACGGAGCTGCTGTTGCTGCTCACGGAGCTGCACCGCCTCAACGGCGAGCCCGCGCTGGCCTACGACTACCTGCTCCGCGGGCAGGCCCTGGGCGACAGCCTGGGCGAGGCCAACCAGGCCATGCGCCTTTTCGCCATCAAGGAGTCCCAGGCCAGCGAGCGGCAGAAGGAGCAGATAAGGAGCCTCCAGGCCGAGGCCGAGGCCCACCGGCTGATACAGAGGCTGCTCCTGGCCGTCCTCCTGCTGGGAGCGGTGTTCTTGGTCGGGGCCATCGTCGGGGCCCTCAAGTCCCAGCGCAAGAACCAGGAGCTACGCGCCAGCCAGCAGAAGCTCTCCGAGTCTTACGCCCAGCTCAGCTCCAAGAACGCCGAAATCAGCCAGATGAACGAGGAAATCTCGCTCCAGAAGGAGGAGCTCGAGCAGGCCAACGCCGCGAAGGACAAGCTCTTCTCCATCATCGGGCACGACCTGCGCAACCCGTTCAACACCATCATCGGCTTCTCGCGCATCTTGTACGAGAACCAGGGAGACCTGGAGGCCGACGACATCAAGGACGTCAGCGGGAGGCTCTACAAGGCCTCCCTCAAGGGCATGTCGCTGCTCGAGAACCTCCTGCTCTGGTCGCGCAGCCAGACCGGCAGGATACAGGTGGACGCCGTCCCGGTGGTCTTGCGCGACCTCGTGGAGCAGAACCTGGACCTGGTCCGTCCGGACATCGAGCGCAAGCGCATCCAGACCGAGGTCCGCCTCGACCCCGCGGCGCCCCTGGTCAGGGCCGACCCGAACATGGTGGACACCATCCTGCGCAACCTGCTCTCCAACGCGGTCAAGTTCACGCACGCCGAAGGCCTGATCCGCGTCTGCACCGAGCGCAAGGGCCCGATGGTCGAGATCCGCGTGGCCGACAACGGCCTGGGCATCTCCCCCCAGAACCTCGAGAAGGTGTTCCAGCTTGGCAGCGGCTTCACCACCCCGGGCACAGAGCAGGAGAAGGGAAGCGGCCTGGGCCTGATCCTCTGCAGGGAGTTCGCCCTGCTCAACAACGGCGAGATCCGGGTCGAGAGCGGCATCGGCATCGGGACAACCTTCTTCGTCAGCCTGCCCTTCTCGGCCTGAGGCCCCGCAGAGCCCGACCGCCGCGCCCCGGACAAAAAACGCCGGGAGGCTTCCTTTTCTGCCGAAATGCCCTATTTTCGCGGCCCCGGACTGCATTTCCCGATTCCTTAACCCGCCGCAGGCCCGCGCCGCGCGGCACAACATACCACTACACAATGGTTACCACAGAACAACTGAAGGCCTTGGTGGAGCGCAAGCACGCGCTGAGGAGGTACCTTTGACTACGACCAGAAGACCATAGCCCTGGCCAACGAGGAAGAAAAGACCCATGCCCCTGACTTCTGGGACGACCCCCAGAAGGCCCAGGCCCAGATGCAGGTCATCAACTCCATCAAGCGGTGGACCAAGGCCTACGACCTGATCGAGGCCGGGCTGGAAGACCTCCAGGTCCTCTTCGAGTTCCACCAGTTGGGCGAGGCCGACGAGGCCGAGGTCGAGGGCCAGTACCAAAAGACCCTGGCCATGGTCGAGGACCTCGAGTTCAAGAACATGCTCCAGGACGACGAAGACCCCCTGGGCGCCATCCTCAAGATCAACTCCGGCGCCGGCGGGACCGAGAGCCAGGACTGGGCCTCCATGCTCTACCGCATGTACATGCGCTGGGGCGAGCAGAGCGGATTCACCGTCAAGGAGGTCGCCTACCAGGACGGCGACACCGCCGGCATCAAGACCGCCACCCTGCAGATCGAGGGAGAATACGCCTACGGCTTCCTCAAGAGCGAGAACGGCGTCCATCGGCTGGTCCGCATCTCGCCCTTCGACTCCAACGCCCGCAGGCACACCTCATTCGCCTCGGTCTTCGTCTCGCCCATCGTTGACGACACCATCCAGATCGACATCAGCCCCGCCGACCTCGAGTGGGACACCTTCCGCTCGGGTGGCGCTGGCGGACAGAACGTCAACAAGGTGGAGACCGGCGTCCGCGTCAGGCACTTGCCCACCGGCATCACGGTGGAGAACACCGAGACCCGCTCGCAGCTCAAGAACCGCGAGAACGCCCTGCGCATCCTCCGCTCGCACCTCTACGAGATGGAGCTCCGCAAGCGCCGGGAGAAGCAGGCCGAAATCGAGGGCCAGAAGAAGAAGATCGAGTGGGGAGCCCAGATCCGCAGCTACGTCATGCACCCCTACAAGATGGTCAAGGACCTCCGCACCGAGCACGAGACCTCCAACGTCCAGGCCGTCATGGATGGCCAGATCGACGACTTCATCAAGGCCTTCCTGATGCAGTTCGGCGCCGGCGTGCCCAAGGAGGACGCGCAGGACTGAGGCCTCGCCCATGGCCCGCCTGCCCTGCCCTGCCGCACAACAGCCGCGGCCCAGACCTTCCGCGGGGGGGCCGGGCCGCGGCTTTTTGCTTATCTTCGCGCCATCACCAAACCCTCCGGAACTATGGAATACCTGATCAACGCCGCGATCGTGCTGGCGGCATTCGCCTTCATGGAGTTCGTGGCCTGGTTCACCCACAAGTACATCATGCACGGGTGGCTCTGGGTCTGGCACGAGTCGCACCACCGCAAGCGCGAGGGCGCCTTCGAGAAGAACGACCTCTTCGCCTTCATGTTCGCCATTCCCTCCATCTGGCTCATCCTCCTCGGGGCCGAGGGCTTCGACTGGCGCTTCTGGTTCGGCATCGGCATCGCCCTCTACGGACTGGTCTATTTCCTGGTCCACGACGTCTATGTCCATCGGCGCGTCAAGCTGCTGCCCCGGCGCTCGCGGCACCGCTACTTCGAGCTGCTCCGCGTCTCGCACCACATCCACCACCAGGTCCACACCAAGGAAGGGGCCGAGTCCTTCGGCTTCGTCTGGGTCGCCCCCAAGTACTGGAGCAAGGTCAAGCCCAAGAGCCGCGGCAAGCACAAAAGCCCCGACAAGCCCGCCAAAGAAAGCCCTTCCCAGGCATAACCCACCCCCAAAAACCGAGCGCCATGTCACTTTTCGAACGCATCAAGAACGTCGTCAAGTCCAACCTGAACGACCTCGACGCCCTGGGCACCCGAGGCGAGGACCCGGCCCCCGGCGGCTTTTTCGACAAGCTCCGCGACGAGGCCGACGAGCTGCGCGACTTCTTCAACGAGCGCACGGCCAAGCCCGACCCCAAGGAGAAGGAGGCCCAGGACGCCGCCGCCGAGCACCTCGGCAACGCCAGCAAGCCCACCCCCGAGGCCAACGGCTACGACCAGGAGCTCGACTCGGAAAAGGCCGACTAGAGACGCCCGGGCAGGCCCTCAGTGCCGGAGCACCTGGATGCTGCCATCGATACGGATCCGGATCATGCCCGCCAGACGGCCCGCGAGGCTTTCGCCCTGGCGCCAGGCCGACACCAAGTCGGCCGCCGAGCGCAGCCCTTCCGCCACCAGCTCGGGCCGCGTGGGCATCGGCAGGCCCGGAGCCACGGCCTCGAAACTGGCCAGCGGGCGGCGCAGGCCCCGCATCAGCCGGCGGCAAAACGCTTCCTCCACCAGGCGGAAGGCCACGCTGCCATCCGCCGCCGCCAGGCCCGGCGCCATGTCGCGGCCCCGGGGCAGGACCAGGCTCAGCGGCTTGTCCGCGACCTCCAGCAGTTGCCAAGCCAGGTCGGGCACGTTCACCGCGTAGCGCATCAGCATCGCGTCCGACTCGACCAGCACCACCGGCCGCTCGCCCTCGGGCAGGAGCGCCAGCAGCCGCTCCACCGCCTCGGCGTTGCAGGCGTCGCAGGCCATTGTCCAGAGCGTGTCGGACGGAAAGAGCAGGACGCCTCCCTTGCGGAGGGTCTCCAGGGCTTCGGCTGAAGCGGTTTCGATTGGGCTGGCAGGCATGGGCGGAGCTTTTTTGTTGGTTGATGCCGCGAAGATAAGCCGCGGAACGGTACGCGAGGCGACCGTCGCGGCAAGGATGCCCTGCCTTGCCTTTTGGGAAATGCAGGCCTTGAGCCCACCCCAGCTTCCCTCCCTCACCACTTGGTCTCGTCGTACTCGACCAAGAAGGTCGAGAGCTCGACTCCCTCGATGGTCTCGGTCGCCTCTTTCACGATGTCGGGATAGCGGATGTCGTTGGGGCAATAGACCAGATAGACTCCCTTGTCGAGCGAGAGGCTGCGGGCGTAGTAGGCG
>JFJP01011273.1_pt1 | contig 27967 bp, 15 predicted proteins | sample 431651 | NCBI WGS metagenome assembly JFJP01 (sample SAMN02602958, study PRJNA72255) | Microbial mat metagenome, whole genome shotgun sequencing project. | biome: fresh water; feature: sink hole; material: water; isolation source: purple microbial (photo- and chemosynthetic) mats found in... | reverse complement strand
ATGATTTAGAGTTAGTGGGTTATGGTTCTCAACTCCCTGAAACCTCACCCCTGCCCTCTCCTAACAGGAGAGGGAGTCAGCCATGGCAACTCGAATTGGCCTGGCGGATTCTCGGTTATAAAGGGTTATCAGGGAAACTATTTTGGCAACTTTTGGACGCTCAAGGGCAAGCGGTGGGGCAGGCCGAACTCAACCCCATTTCCGCCAAAATCTATCGCTGGCGACCAGAGGGGCTTATTTTGCAACAGCTAACCATGCCCGCGTTGCCCGCGCCAGGGTTATATTGGGTAAGATTAGGTTATTTTAACCCCGCAACGGGGCAACGGCTGCCCATCCATAGCCCCACCCAACAGCCTCTCGGCGATGAGGTTATTCTCGGCCCCTTTTATGCCCAAACCCCCCAACCTGACCATGTTCAGCTAGCGCAATGGGGTAATATGATGAAATTATTGGGCTATGGGTTGACTAAAAATAACGATAAATTACTCGTAAGTCTTTATTGGCAAACGATTGCTCCGCCTGATAAAGATTACACGATATTTGTGCAATTGTTAGATAAGCAACATCAAGTCATGGCCCAACAAGATAAGCAACCCTTTAACGGTCTCTTTCCCACCTCCCGTTGGCAAGTGGGCGATATTTTAGTAGACCAATTTGAGTTAACCATACCTCCCCTAGGAGAGGGTCAGGGTGAGGTTTCAAAACTCCCTCTCCTATTAGGAGAGGGTCGGGGTGAGGTTCTAGTCACAGGCATGTATGATTTGGCAACGGGGGAACGCTTAACCGTTTCAGATGAACAGGGCAAGTTGTGGCCGAATCAATTAGTGCCGTTGGGTCAAGGTTCGCATGAATAGCTATCGTTATATTAGGCAACAAGGGCTAATTGGGGCGATACTGTGGTTGGCGTTGGCTTTACGCACCTACAAAATCACCTCCGTTCCTTTTGTGGTGGATGAAGCGGCCACGTTAGGGAAATATGTCCGCATGTCATTATTTGATATTTTTACCACGATTCATTCCAATAATCACCCGTTGGCTTCGGCTTTGGCGCATCTTTTTTCGCCCCAAGCTGACAATTTATTTCTCATGCGCTGGCCGATGATATTGCTGGGCATGGTTTCTTTGCCCTTCGTTTATCGTTTAGGTCGTGAAATGTTTGGCTATAAAGTTGGTATATTAGCCCTCTTTTTAGTCGCCGTCTCGCCCCTTCATTTTGGCTATTCCGTTATTGTGCGCGGTTATATTGGGTTGATGTGTCTAACGACTCTATCACATTACTTTTTATGGCGGGCCTGGCGATATAATCACTGGCGCGCCTGGCTCCTGTTTGTGGTCAGCAATATCGCGATAATTTATTTCCATTTATTTAGCGGTGCGTTAGCTTTGGTAATGCAGTTAGGCTTATTTGGCTTAGGTGCGTTGTGGCATTATTTACAGCAATCCAAACCTCACAGGTCTCAAAGACCTGTGAGGTTTATGTTTCGTAATTTGGCGATAGCTACACTCTTATTGCTAACGGTTCATGTCCCCATGATTTACTTGCGGACAAAATATGTCTTAGCAGAAGGCGGCTGGTCTAACGATTTTGAAGTGTGGCGGGACGGTGTTTTTTCTTGGTCAGAGGATTCATATCCCATTATTACATTTATCCGATTAATGGCCTTAGTCTCGCCAGTGGGCTGGGTGGCGTATCTTTATTTATTCTTTTTAATCATTGGCCTAGCGCATTTGGGGCGAAAAAATCGCCTCTTGGTCGCCATCTGGTTTATTGCGCCATTTATCATGATTTGGGTCGCCCTGCAAATCCTGAGCGAAAATTTCTATGCCTACGTCCGCTTTTTAATCTATTTATTGCCCAGCTATCTCATTTTAGTAGCACTTGGTATGGTCAGGACATTGTCATTTATTAGTTCACGAATGACAACGGACAAACAACAAATGACCAATCGCCTTATCATGGCGAGTAGTGGCGTGGGGTTACTGTTGTTGGTGGCTTTTTCTACGCAAGGTTATATCGGGGCTAGCACCCATAGCGATTGGGCTGCTTTGGCGCATCGGTTGGCGGCGGAGCTACAGCCGCAAGATATTGTTATTTGTGAGGAGGGGCAGGGCTTTGATATTCCTGACCGTTCTAAAGCCCATTGTATTTGGGCGTTAAATTTGCTGCTGCCAAATTTAGTTGCTCATCAGGTGCAAAGCAGTCCCGATTTTGTCGCCAATTATAATAATTTGTTAGCGCAACGTACCTTGATGGTCAAACCAGGGCGTATCTGGTTGGTCATGTGGCAAAAAATCAGCTTTAGTCCCGAACATTTCTTAGCCAAACATCTGCCCGTCATTGAACCGCCTGTGCCGCCCGCCCACTTTGCCCCCTATCTAGCGGATAATTTCGGTTCGGCCACACTGGTTAAGGTCGATTCGGCGGATACTTTATTGGGTAATCTTTATCAAACTGAACAATTATTAGTCCAAGTTGAATCATCTGCCGCCGACCAAGCCCGCCATTACCGTAATTTGGCTGAAATAGAGGCCATTCAAGGCCATAAAGACACCGCGCAAGGGTTTTATAATCAAAGTTGGCAAAGTGTGGAACGGGCGGGTCACATGTACCCTGAGCTATTTTTACATGACACCAAGCCCCTGATTGACCGTTTACCTGCGATTGGGTCTGAATCGGGCGAGACTATAAAATTAGGGTATCGTTTTGGAGCGAGTCTTTGTTTGCAAACATTAAGTGTACCAACCACTTCTATCCGCATTGGGCAACCCTTCACCTTAACCTTACATTGGCACACGCTTGATTTTATAACGGAAGATTATGGCTACTTTATTCAACTGGATACGCCCCAAAAACAAACTCTCATGCGGCTGGATTTTCAACCCTTTGACCGAGTTTATCCCACGACCTGGTGGTGGACTCAGCAACCCTTAGCCGAACAACGCACCTTCATGCTCCCGCCAGATTTACCCACAGGCAACTATCTAGTACAATTAGGGGTCTATGATAACCAACAGCCACAGCAACCTCAAACCGCCCCCCTCTTTTGGGTCAAATATCAACCCACATCGGCGCAGTGGCGTATCGAACCAATCAATTCAGGCCAGTCGTCATTAGTCAATTGTCATTAGTTATACTGCGCGAAGGTATAAATTAAACTTTTCTGGAGTGCAAACCTTTAGGTTTGCCCCACGATAAACAAGTAAACCTGAAGGTTTGCACTCCAATTTGTTCCCTCGCGTGGTATATTTGTCATTTGACAAGTGATAAATAACCAATGACACCTGACTAATGACCAAAAACAACTAACATGTGTGGTATTTGTGGCGTAATCAATCTAAAGCATGAATCTCCGCCCCCTTTAACGGATAGCGTTTTATTAACCATGACTCGTTCCATGGCGCATCGCGGGCCAGATGAAGAGGGCATTTATAACAATGGCCGCGTCGGTTTAGGGGCGCGCCGCCTCTCCATTATTGATTTGGCGGGCGGTCAACAGCCCATTGCCAATGAAAATGAAAGCATGTGGATTGTCTTTAATGGCGAAATTTATAATTACCGTGAGTTACGAACTTTTTTACTAAAAAAAGGGCATACCTTTCGCACCCATGCCGATACCGAGGTCATCCTTCATTTATATGAAGAGTTTGGGCTGGACTTTGCCCAACATTTGGACGGTATTTTTGCTTGTGCCATTTGGGATAGCACCCGTGAGGAGCTTATTATTGCCCGCGACCATTTGGGCATTAAGCCGCTTTATTACACCACCTTGCCAAATTCGGGGGAATTGATTTTTGGCTCAGAACTCAAGGTCATTTTAGCCCATCCCCAAGTCAAGCGCGACCTAGATTTAATTGCCCTCAATGAATACCTTTCCTTTGAATATGTCCCCTCGCCGCGCACCATTTTAAGCCAGATTCACCGTCTGCCGCCTGGTCATATCTTGCGTTATAATCGTTATAATTTGCAACTAATATCCTATTGGCAGGTCAGCATGGCCTTGAGCGAAGGTCATGCCCCCGTGCATTGGCGCGATTATGCGGTGGGATTGCAACAGACGCTAGAGTCTACCGTGCGGAAGGAGTTGGTCAGTGATGTTCCCATTGGCGTACTGCTCAGTGGCGGCCTCGATTCGAGTACGATTGCGGCTTACATGGTTAAAACTTACCCTGGCACCGTCAATAGTTTTTCCATCAAATTTGAAGAAAGTTCCTTTGATGAATCTTACTATGCCCGTTTAGCGGCGCAACATCTCGGCACCAAACACCATGAATTGATGTTGAGTAGCCAAATGGCGGTGGATTTAGTGCCAAAAGTCATGGATTTTTTAGATGAACCCTTTGGCGATTCGTCGCTCATTCCCACTTTTTTGCTGTCGCAATTTGCCCGCGAACATGTGAAAGTGGTGTTAGGTGGCGATGGCAGCGATGAACTTTTTGCGGGTTATCCGACCTTGCTGGCTCATCGGCTGATTGAATATTACGAGCGCGCCGTCCCCTGGACAGTGCGAACCTATCTCATGCCACAGATTTTGCGGCGCACTCCCATTTCATTTGATAACATTAGCTTTGATTTCAAATTGCGCCGATTTTTGGCCGGGCGGGGCATGCCCCTTCAAGCGCGCCATCACCGTTGGCTCGGCTCATTTTTTGATGAGCAAAAAGAGAATTTATTGCAAGATTGGCTCAAACCCGTCCTACGCGACACCTACGCCCAAGCCTATGCCTACGCCCGCGAGTGTGACGCGACCATGCCACTCAACCAAATTTTATATGTGGATATGAAGATGTATTTAGAAGGGGACATTCTTTATAAAGTTGACCGCGCCAGCATGGCCGCCTCGTTAGAGGTGCGCGTGCCATTTCTCAATCGGGACATGGTGCAATTTGCCACGCGACTACCCTTAGAACTAAAATTACATCGTTTCACGGGTAAATATCTGCTTAAGAAAAGTGTCCAACATCTCCTGCCCGCCGAAATCATCAATCGCCCCAAAAAGGGCTTTAACATGCCCGTCGCCTATTGGCTCAATGGGGCATTACGCGAACTTACACTGGATATGCTCTCGGAGGCGCGCCTTCAGCGGCAAGGGCTATTCAACCCGCCTTACGTGCAACAATTGTTAGCTGACCATTTCAACCATCGCAAAGATAATCGCAAAGAGTTATGGACGCTGCTCATGTTCCAAATGTGGCATGAGAAATACCTGGGGCATTAAATTTTTGGCTTGAGCTATGGAGTCGCAACGCGTGCTTTGCGCCAAACGGTGAGAGAGTCCAAAGCCGTAGGCTTTGTCCCACTGCTCAAAGCCTACGGCTTTGGACTCCATGGCTATCCCCTGAAAATTTACAGGTGGAATTTTCTGAGAGATAAAAAATGTTCCCCATTATTTTACTGCTTAGTTTATTACTGCTTATTTTTATCACGCGGGATTTACTGACCAAAGCCAATATATACCGTAATCTCATTCAAGCCACGCTATTAGCGGTGGTGATTTGGGGACTCTGGCTGGTTATTTTTACCGAAACCCTCAGTCTTATTCATCAAATAACATTTTATTACGTTTTAAGTGGCTGGGTCATCATGACCGCAATGTTAGCTGGTTACGCCTATTTTTTGCCCCGTCCCCAGCTAAACTTACGTTGGCCTGCCTGGGTATTGCCCCTTAACAATCGAGTCCTGGCTCACCTGCAAGCCACCCTCATTTTTATAATGCTCATGTCAGGGGTCATTGCGCTAATATCCCCGCCCAATAATTGGGACTCCATGACCTACCACCTCACACGGGTGATGCACTGGCTGCAAAACCATACTTTGCAGCCATATACCACCCATGAGCTACGACAACTTTATCAAAATCCATTCGCTGAAATGGTCATCTTACATCTCGTCCTCTTAAAAGGCGATGACCAATTTGTTAATTTAGTGCAATGGTTTAGCATGGTTGGTTCACTTTTCGGCACTTATTGGATTGCCCAACAACTGCACGCCAATTTTACTACCGCCACCTTAGCCAGTTTAATAACCAGCACTATTCCCATGGGGATTTTACAATCCGTTACCACCCAAAATGATTATCTCTTTTCTTTCTGGTTTGTTTGTTTCGTTTCTTTTATTTTAGCCACTCAGGATAATCCTCATTGGCTTAATAAACTTGGGGTCGCGGGCAGTTTGGCTTTAGCTATCTTAACAAAAGGGACTTCCTATATCCTCATCTTTCCTTTTTTAATTTGGTTGATTATTTTATTATTCAAACGTAATACCTCGAAAGCGATACGTACCGTTATTTTCATTGGTTTGGTGGTGCTAACCATAAATTTAGGTCATTATCAACGTAATTTAGCCGTTTTTAACTCCCCCATAAAACCCGCCGCCAATCCATATTCCCATGATGAATACAGCAACGAAGAAATGTCACCCACTTTATTAATCTCCAATATAGTAAGAAATCTTAGTCTTCATTTGAGTACCCCGTCACAAACCATCAATGGTTTTTTGCAGGACAGTGTCAAATCTTTCCATAACTTACTTCAAGTAGACATTAATGACCCTAAAACAACCTGGGTAGCCACCCCCTTCACCATTGCAAAATTTAATATTTTTGAAGATGCCAGCGGCAATTTAGTTCATCTTATTTTGATTGGTTTTACGTGGCTGTGGGTTATCAGGCAACGAAATTCAACCCATCTCATTTATATGGCCTGTATAAGCAGTAGCTTTTTGTTATTTGCCTTTGTTTTGAAGTGGCAACTGTGGCATAGCCGCCTCCATCTCCCCTTATTTGTCGTCTCAACGCCACTCATGGCATTGTGGTTAGCTGAAATTCAAGCTAAAAAACTCCAAAATTTCATCATCATTTTATTAGTAACCCAAGCCTTGCCCTTTTTGCTCATAAACCCATCTCATCCTGTGGTAACAACGCGAAATATATTTAACCAACCACGCCTTGGCCAATATTTTATTCCCCGACCTATGCTGGAGAAAAGTTACCTGGAAATAGCTCAAGCGACCCAATCTTGCTCCCAAATTGGGCTAGTCGCCCCCTATGATACTTGGGAATACCCGTTTTGGCTTTTATTGCCTAAAACCGCCGACTTTCATTTAGAAGCAATAGATGTTAATAATATGACCCAAATATTGACCGACTCTTCATTTGAACCATGTGCCATCATTTGCCTAGAGTGTTCGATTGAACAACAACGTAACTATGCTAAACAATATTCTCGAAAACTAACCATACCCTTAACCGACCAAAAAGAAGTCCCCATTTATTTACAGACGGTAGACGGTAGAAAGTAAATGGTATACTCTGTATTTCAAGATTTGGGTACAACAACTAAAGCACCCTCACCCCAACTAAAGCACCCTCACCCCGCCCTTCTCCCAAAGGGCGAGGGAGTTTCTTGTCTCCCCTCTCCTTGTGGGAGAGGGGCGGGGGTGCTAAATCTTGAAATATTGAGTACAGAATTGTACTTTTTACTTTCTACCGTCTACCGTCTACCGTCTACCAACATATGCAACACGAAATGTACGCCCACATTCAAGCCGTTGAGCAAAATCATTGGTGGTATGTTGCCCGCCGCAAAATCATCTTTGATACCGTCTTACGGCGATTAGCCGAATACCCCGCGCCCCGCATTTTAGATATTGGTTGCGGCACGGGCTTCAATTTAGAGTATCTCCGTCAGCATGGTTATGACAATGTAACGGGCTTGGATTTTTCGCTAGAAGGCTTGCACTTTGCCCAAGCCCGCCAACTGCCTCACCTCATCTGTGGCGATGGCACACTTCCGCCCCTGCAATCAGGCTCATATCAGGTCATCATGGCCTTAGATTTGATTGAACATCTGGCCGATGATGTGACCGCTTTGCATGGCCTGGCCCGTTTATTGCCGCCGCGTGGCTCGCTCATTATTTTCACGCCCGCCTTTAATTTTCTGTGGGGCTTGCAAGATGAAGTCAGCCAACATTATCGCCGTTATACCGCCCGCGAGTTGCGCCGTAAACTAGAAGCCGCAGGGCTACAGGTGGATAAATTAACTTATGCTAACACTTTTTTATTTCCCCTCATTTTAGCGGGACGGTTGGCCTTGCGCCTGAAACACAACCAAATCGCAGGGACGAGTGAAAACGACCTTCACCCTGGCTGGAGTAACAATATATTGCAAAGTATCTTTGCGGCTGAACAACCCCTCCTCCGTTACCTGAATTTTCCTTTTGGCGTATCACTCCTAGCGGTGGCGCGTAAACCCTAACGAAATATTATTATCCATTGTACTCTATCAGCTAATCAGCAATCAGCTAATCACTTTTTTAGCTGAACGCTGACTAGCTGACCGACTGATAAACTTCCCATGACTTATTGGCTTAGTTATTGTTTAATTGGCTTAGTGGGCGGCGGTGGCCTCCTTGCCATGCTCATTTCCGTCCACCGTTCCCGTCGCTATAATCGCCCCTGGCTGGAAAATCTATTGCTTATGACCTTAACCGTATTTCTCACGGGCATGGGTATTGAGTTTTATTTCAAACTATTCTTTGCCCAAAGCGACACCATCCCCACTCTAGCGCAAGCAAATTGGCGTGAACGGTATTACACTGGCACCATGAACTCGCTCGGTTTTCGGGATAAAGAATGGACGGCGGACATGGTCGCGGGCAAAACCAAAGTCATGGTTGTGGGCGATTCCTTTGTTGAAGGTGTAGGCATAGAGAACCCTGCTGACCGTTTTTCCAACCGTTTGGGCGATAAACTGGGCGCAAATTTCGTGGTATTTAACGTGGGTCAATCGGGCGCAAATACAACGGACGAAATCAAACTCATCACCGAATACCCCTATAAGCCTAATATCTTAATTTTTACTTATTTTGTTAATGATGTTGAGGGGCCAGCCGCCTGGGAGCGTGGCATGGTTCGCCCCCCCCGCATCGAAATTCAACCTTACTTAGTCCCATTAGTTAAAAATTCTTACGCCTTCAACTTTTTCTACTGGCGCATATTTCGCTTCATGCAAGCAGGGCAGCCCGATGAAAAATGGGACTGGTTGCTTAACGTCTATAACAATCCCGAAGTCTGGTGGCTGCATCAACAGGATTTACTTTCCATCTATCAAGGCGCAAAATCGGAACATATTCCCCTAATTGTGGTCGCTTTTCCCGCCATGAATCACATCACCGAGAGTCAAGTTGTTACCCAAAAAGTGCTAGATTTATACCGTCAACAGGGTGTCCCCACCTTAGATGTCGCCCCACTCATTGCCGACATTCCCACCGCCGACCTACTCGCCAGCCCCGTTGACCCACACCCCAGCGAAAAAGTTCACGCCCTCGTTGCCGACGCGCTGTACGAAATGATCCAAAAACTAGGGAGTAAGAAGTAGGAATTTCTAATTTTTAATTCCTAAGTAGGACTTACGCAGAACCCTCACCCCGACCCTCTCCCACAGGGCGAGGGAGTAAAACTTCCCTTCCTTTGGGGGGGGATTTTGCCTTTTGGCGTAAGTCCTACTAACCTCAGTTCGGGATAAATGGCACGAGGCTGAAGCCGTCGTGCTAAGAAAACGAGACCTACTGAAGTAGGCTAAAAAGTCACCCCAGGAAGCGAATTGAGTGCGCTTTAGCGTACTTTGTTTTCTCAGCCTGACCGCTTTAGCGTCAGGCAACCGCTATCCCGAACTCAGGTTACTAATTCCTAATGCCCATGTCTAAATCTACCTTAATCAAACTTCTCCTCCTCACCAGCCTCGTCCTCCTCCCCCGACTGTGGCCTTTTCCGCCTGGTTTCGTCACCGTAGATGAAGTCATCACTGCCCGTTGGCTCACCCAAATGGCTGGCGGCGTATTCAGCCAAAATTGGGTCGCCACCGCCAACGACACCTATCCCGCCGTCACCCTCATGTGGCTCGAAGTCGCCCAAGTCCCTCTGCTCCACCTCACCACAAGCGACTCCTATGACCATCTTCTGTCAGATGATGAAGTCACTGCCTTTGCCTCCCTGCCCCGTCGCCGTTTCGCCCTCGGCCTCATCAATGGCCTCATTTTATTAGCCGCCTTCGCCCTCATTCGCCGTTTATTTAATGAAACTACCGCCCTCATCGCCACCCTCCTCATGGCCTTAGACCCCTTCATGCTGACCCAATCCCAAGTTGTCCGCACCGAAGGCTTAAATTACGGCCTCATGCTGCTCAGTGCCTTAAGCATTATAACCTACGCCCCCACCCGCCACCGCCGTTGGCTCATCCTCAGTGCCATTCTCGGCGGCCTCGCCACCCTCACCCGCTTCATTTCAATCTATCTCTGGCCGTTTGCCACCCTTGTTCTGCTCCTGCATGTCAGGTGGGAACGTGGAGAAGCGAAATTCCAATCATCGAAAATAGAAGCGGGTTCAAATTCGCTCTTTCGTAGCTTCGCGCCGTTCGCCTTCTTCGTTTTTTCGCGTTCCCTCGCTTGGCTCACAATCGCCACCTTCACCTTCATTATATTATGGCCTGCTTTATGGGTCGCGCCCCTGCAAACGATGGGCGCGCTTTATGACCACCTCTCCCGCACCGCCCAGGGCGTAGACATCGTCTGGCATGAAGGCCAGTTTTTTTATCAAGGCCAACTGTGGCACTCTAACCCTGGCATCGGTTTTTATGGCTGGGCTTTAGCCTATCGCAGCACTCCCTTTATGTGGCTTGGTTTGACATTCTTACTAATATATCTCCTTCAACGCCGCTTTCGCCTAGAGCTACTCTTTGCCACTCGCCTCATTGCCCTGGTCGCCTACATTGCCTTTTATCTCATTGCCATGAGCCTCGGCGAATCGAAATTAGACCGTTATTTACTGCCCACTTTTCCCGCCTTTGCCATTTTAGCCGCCGTCGGCTATGAACGAGTATTTGTATATCTAACAAAACCTCACAGGTTTCAAAAACCTGTGAGGTTTGCCTTAACTTTAGCTTTATTACTCACCACTCATCTCGCCTTCACCGCCTATTATTTCCCCTATTACTTCACCTATTGGAATCCTTTGTTAGGAGGCGCAACCTCCGCCGTCAAAATCCTACCCGTTGGCACGGGCGAAGGCATGGATAAAATGGTTAGCTATCTTAATACCTTGCCTAATGCCACCCGCCTCAAAGTTGCCAGCAATCATCAAACTTGCCGTTTTGCCTTCGTTGGCACTTGCCTCAGTGCCGATAATTTCCTCGCTAGCGATTATTTCATCACCATTATCGCGGGGATTCAACGCCAACAACCCCTCGCCGACATATCAAGCCTCCTTCCCGAGGCTGAATTAGTCAACCAATATCGTCATAATGGGTTAGATTACGCCTGGCTCTATCGCCTACCCCCTGGCTTACATGCCGTTGGCGAGTGGCTCGGTGAGCATGGCCGTCTCAGCGGGTTTCGCCTACAACCAACCCCCCTTACATCCCCCCTGAGTCAGGGGGGAGAGAGGGGGGTAAAGCTGAGTCAGGGGGGAGAGAGGGGGGTAAAGCTGAGTCAGGGGGGGGAACACGCCATAGCCGAGGTTGGTGCAGGCGACTCGCTTAACCTAACCCTCTTTTGGCAAAATGGCGCGCATGGTTGGCAACTAAATGACAGCGAGTTTTTCGTCACTATTCGTGATGCCAATCAACGCCATTTCATGACTACTATCTTTTCCTCCCCCCTGATTCAGGGGGGACAGAGGGGGGTAGAGCCTGAACAAATATTACCTTTCACCACCACCCTAACGTTGCCCCAAACCATGCCACTCGGCGAATACACCCTAAACTTTGGCTTACGCTTAATAAACACCCGCCAAGTCACCTGGCGTTTTGACCTTAACAATGTTCCTCACACCTTCATGGTCACGCGCGGTACCTCAGACCTGCAAGGTTTTCAAAACCTTGTAGGTCTAAAATCGAACTACGTTCAGTCCTTTGGTTACGAAGGCTTACAACTACTGGGCTATCAATTTAAGCCCGACTCCCAATGGCTCTTATATTGGCAGACCGACCATCCGCCCGCCCAAAATTATCGCCTGAATGTCACCTGGCGAGATGAAATGGGATATTTCGTAATTAGTTGGGAAAATACCCTCGCCCCACCCTATCACCCCCTCACCGCCTGGCAGCCCCGTGAAGTTGTCGGCCTAGATTTGCCCCTCCTCACTCCCGCCCATTTGCCTAACGGAACATATCAACCTATGCTCACCTTATTGGCCGCCACCGACCCCCTCACCCTTGCCAGCCTAACCCTACCCGCGCAGAGCATTACCTGGCTCACCCCAACCGTCAGTCATCAACACACGTTAGATAACGTTAGTTTTAACCAACAACTTGACCTTTTTGGCTACGATTTACATGCCCAACTCGGTGATAAAGAGGGGCAATTAACCGTCACCCTACATTGGCTGAATCGCTATCCCTTGCTACCCCGTGAAATTAAATTACAACTTTTAGACGAAACAGGCCAAATCATAGCCACCAATCAACAACCCTTACCTGTCAGCGAAACCTGGCCTATGGCCCCCAACGTCAGTCAACATATCCTTAAATTAACCGCCCCACCCGCCCAACTCATCATCCAAACCCGCCCCGTTGGGCAAACCGCCTGGGACACCGTTTATCATGCCAACCAACCGCAAAACGACTCCCTCACCATTGACCAACTATTAAATAAAATTAATCCAAATTAATCTCGGAGTGCAAACCTTCAGGTTTGCTCAAACCTAAAGGTTTGCACTCCAACCTAATTCCTTTGTCCCGTCCAGAGTATTTAACTGTAATTTTTATCCTCATTTTCAGCGTCACCATTTGGACGTTTTACAGCGTCTTACATCCTCGCATCGACTCCACTGACCGTAATGTAGTCGGCGCAGGCATCCTCAAAGACATCGACCCCACCGCCTTGCCGCGTGATACCTTATTCGCCACCACCGAAATTTATGGTTATTACACCCCTGCCTATCGCGCCATTGTCGCCACCGCCTGGCAATTCGCGGGCAGTTTTGAGCAAGGTTATATTTGGTTGCTACCCTTTGTTATGACTGGCTACCTCCTCGGCATGGCCGCTTTGTTATGGTACGTCACTCGTAATATCCCCCTCACCCTCGGCTTAACCATTGCCGCCGCCCATTATCATAATGTCATGGGCGCAAGCGGTTGGGGCGTAGGCAGTTCCGCCACCCTCGGGGCGCGCGTCTTTTTTATGCCCGCTGCCCCCTTTTTGTTCATCATATTATTACGGTTAGTAAATAAACTCCCTCTCCTACTAGGAGAGGGCAGGGGTGAGGTTTCAAATCGACTCCCTCTCCTCATAGGAGAGGGCAGGGGTGAGGTTTCAAATCAACTCCCTCTCCTCATAGGAGAGGGCAGGGGTGAGGTTGCCGCTTTCGGATTATTTCTCGGCCTAGCCACCAACTTACACCCCATTTCGGGCTTTCACCTGCTCATGTTGACGGGGCTTTTCTTGCTTATATGGCAGCGTCAGCGTGCCATTTTACCCCTCATCATCATTACCCTAACCACCATGCTCACCGCCGCGCCCTTCATTTGGCACTTTAGCCAACACCGCGCCGTCGCCACCTCTCTTTCATCCCCCCTGATTCAGGGGGGAGAGAGGGGGGTAGATTTTGCCCGTTTCAGCCAAATTGTAACCGAACTTTACGGCCTACCCTTCTCCCCAGAGCGTTTCACCTGGCCCCTATTTCAGCTAGACCTCACCCGCCCCACCTTAGATTATCTGGTCTGGTTTTACTTAGCAACAGTTATCATATTACCCTTTGTTGCCTACCGTTGGCCGCGCCTCACGCCCCATGTTTGGCTCATCAGCAGCCTTATTACCCTTGCTTACGTTTATCTCATCACTCTCTTTGAAACCCCCGCCCTCATTTTATTCGTCTCCCTTTATGCGGTCTATCGCTTCCACCGCCGTAATGCCACGCAACTTGACCAATGGCTGCTAAGTTTCATGGGCTTAGTGGTTTTATATGCCTTTGTCGGCTACTATTTTTTCACCTATCTTTGGCAAACCTTCGCCCTCATTGGCCTCACCTCCTTCCTCACCGAATTTGCCCGCGCCGCCGCCCTCGTCTATCTGCCCCTCTATGCCCTCAGCGGCCTCGCGGGATTGGCTTGTGCTAAAGAATTGACGGCTTATTTTAATTTGCCGCAACGTTCTCAAGTTGACCTCAACCTAGCCCTACTATTTGCCCTAGCCCCCAGCCTCATGGCGCAATGGAGTAACAACGTCTTCCAATTCGTTATATATTCTATCATTTTACTTGCTCTGTGGCTGGCCTGGTTATGGCTTACTCGTCATTTAGCGTTATATAAACTAACCACTTTATTCGCCATCTTAACTTTATTATTGCTCTTCAATCCCCTCACCGCCCGTTTAAGCGATTATCTCCCCTTGCCCCCCATTTCCACCCTTCAACCAGAACCGCTTTACCCCCCCGCCGAGGCTGAACTCTATACCTGGACTCAGCAAAATACCGCCCACGACAGCCTCTTTTATGGCTGTTTCGGCCCCGTCACCCTGACCCAATTTCGCCTACGGACGGCCCGTAGTCTTAGTCATAATTGGAAAGATATGACCTTTTATCTCCATAGTCGCGCGGGTCTAGTTACAGCATACAACCGTTTTCGCCAACTGGAGGCCGCCTGCCATGATTTTGATAGCCTTATTGCCGCCGCCCACACCGTCCAAGCCGATTATCTCCTAGTTTCTAGTGATAAAATTACGCCCCAATTACCACCGCCCTGTTTCCATAACGATAAATATGCCATTTTTGCCTTAAAAAGTAACGGTTGCCTGGTTAAATAGGTCATTAATGTTAACAAAATTCCTCACCCCACCCTGGCTTGCCTTAATCCTACTCTTAACCCTAGCCCTCGGCTTACGTATTGCTTACATTTGGGGGACACCCTGGAACACCGATGAAGGCCACTGGCTCATGTTTGGTCGCTTGGCTAACGCAGGACATCCCGCTTATAGCGAAACGTTTGTCGGCATCCCCCCCACCGCGCTCCTAGCCATTCAATTAGGGGCTAAATTATTTGGCTCTAGTCTCGCCGCGCGCGTCCCTATCATGTTATTAAGTTTATTAAGTTTAGTGGGGCTATTTTGGTCATTGATGACCTTAGACTCCACTCAAACCCCCGCGCCACCCTGGCTAACGGCTCTTATTGCCGCCACCCTTCTTTCCTTCAATTTCGATTACTTCCAATTCTCCGCCCAAATCATGACCGAAGTCGCGGCCATTTCCCTCGCGCTCATGGCACTCGCCTTCGCCCAACAATACACCCTAACCCCACGCCCCCACTGGCTCTACCTTTCTGGCATTGCCACCATGCTCAGTCTCACCCTGAAAGTATTCGTCATCTTTATCCCTCTGCTCATTATGGGTGAAGTCGTTAGAATGGAGCATGAAAGAGGAATGCGAAAGAATAAAGACACGAAAGATGCGAAACAAATTCGTTCTTTCGCGCTGACTTTCGCTCTTTTCGCGTTCGCGTTAGGTTGTCTCACCCCGCTTATTTTATTTATTGTAATGTATAATCCCATTGCCATGGCGCAACAAGTTTTAGCCTTTCGCTTCGCCCTTCGCGCCACCCTCGCCCCGACCCACACCTGGCAAGAAAACCTCAGCCTCATGGCCTCCATGGGTTGGGATAATCGCCCCCTTATCATCGGCGCGCTTGTTGGCCTCATGTTGGGTTGGCGTGCCTATCGTCCCCAAATTATTTTATGGCTGGCCTGGTTTAGCCTCACCTTTATCATTTTTTTAACTCACATTCCTCTGCGCCAACGCTATGGCGTGCTATTCATCCCGCCCCTCGCCGCGCTCACCGCCATTGCCGTCAGCGAGATTTATGCCAGAATTAAACCTCACAGGTTTCAAAAACCTGTGAGGTTTGGATTCATTACAATTGTCTTGGTTCTTGCCACTATTCCCGCCTTACAACAGGTTTCAACTGGCCTAGTCACCGTGAACTCAGGCGATAATGAGCCAGGCCGCCTAGCTGCCATCAATTACCTTGAAATGAATACCCTCCCCCAAGATTGCCTCATCACCGATGACCAACGAGTCACCAACGCTGCCAACCGCCTCAGCCCGCCCTGGCTTTCTGAGGCTTCCCATGCCCGTTTTGTTACGGGTTGGCTCACCATGACCGACATTTTGACCACCATCCAAACCGCCGATTGCCCTATGGTGGCCTTTGCCGACCCCAAAGAACTTTTCACCACCTACTTTCCCGAACTGCCCCAACGTTTAGCCGACCTTTATGCGATTGAAATACCCTTTAGCCGCAAAACCACCCTGTTTGTGGGCTTAAAGCAACACCATCACCCGCCGCAGCATCCCCTAACGGCACAGTTTAGCAACCAGATTAACTTTCTGGGCTTTGACCTCAACCCAACCCGCCCCCAAATTGCCCTCTATTTTGCCGCGCTTCGTCCCCTAGAGCAAGATTACAAAATATCGCTACAACTTCGCTCTATGACAGGCAATACAGTTTTAACCGCCGACCATTATCCCTTTCCCGCCCCGCCACCCATCTCCCTCCTGATTCAGGGGGAACAAAGGCGAGTAGACCCTCAGCCCACGTCACCCTATCAACGCCATCTCGCCCAAAATTCAGGCTATCCTCACAGCGGCATGTTTCCCACCCGCGCCTGGCCCGTCGGTCAAACCATTCGTGAAGTGACCACCCTCACCCCCCCGCCTGATTTACCTGTCGGGGATTATCAACTTTATCTTAATATTTATGACCCCGCCACCATGGCCCGTTTGCCCCTCTCCGCCGACTCAAATGAAATATATCTTACCACCTTCACCCTCGGAGAGCAGCCATGAACGCGCCCAAAAATAGCTCTTTTACCCTGGCCTTTAGCGTCATGAGTGGCGTTATTTTAACTATCCTGCTACTCCAGAGTCGCTATCTCTGGGTGCGCGCCTTTCATTATGATGAAGGTCACTGGCTCATGTTTGGCGTTTTAACCAACGCGGGCTACCCCGCCTACACCACCACTTTTGTCGGCATTCCCCCCTTCGCGCTATGGGCGATTCAGCTAGGCCACGCCCTTTTCGGCACCACCTTAGGCGCGCGCTACCCCATGGTTTTGCTCAGTTTAGTCGGTGTCGCCAGCCTATTTTGGCTCCTTCAACCCCATCAAAGCCGCTTTAATTTAGTCGCCGCGCTCCTAGCCAGTTTCATGCTCGCTTTCAATACACTTTATTTCATTGAAAACGCCTCCCTCATGGCCGAAATTCCCGCCATTGCCTGGGCGTTACTTTCCTTACTTTTAGCGCAAACAGGAACACATAAAAGTGAAAAAACGAAGAACACGCCTAAACAAATTGATTTCGCGCCTTTCGTATTTTTCGTTCCTTCGCGTTCCATTTTCGTTTGTTCGTGGCTATTTTTATCAGGTATCGCCTTTGGTCTCAGCCTAGCCCTTAAGCTATTTGTCATTTTTATACCCTTTCTCATTATGGGCGAATTAGCAAATAAGCGAATAAACGAAAAGCCCACCGCAAATGTATTCATTCGCCTTCTTCGTCTATGTTTCGCCTCTTCGCGTTCGCTGCTCATCTGGCTCACTGGCGTGGCTTTTCCCTGGCTAATATTTGGTCTGATTTACCCTCCCTTCGCCCTCTATCATGAAACCGTCGCCTTTCGCCTCGCCTTACGCCAAGCCACCCTCGCCCAGGGCGAAGGCAGTCTGAGCGAAAATATCACCATGTTCACGGCTTATCTGGCGGCTAACGGCGTTTGGCTAGGCTTGGCGATGATGGGCGCGGCTCTTGCCTGGCGACACCGTCGCCCACAATTCACCTTATGGCTGGCCTGGCTCGCCTTAGCCACCGCCCTATTACTGTACCATGTACCATTACGAGGGCGTTACATTTTGTTGCTCGCCCCCCCCCTCGCCGTCCTCGCCAGTTTTAGTCTTACATACACCTTACAATGGCTGTTTCATGCCCTCCAACGCCACGCCAGCCGTCGCCAAGCCGAGTTTGTCATCATGGGATTATTGACGATGCTCATGGTCTGGGGCTTGGTTTGGCCGTTCCAACAAGCTCGTCGCCCTCTTTTTACTGACCCCCATGGTTACATTTATGGGAATGTGTCCGCCCCCGAACAAGCCATTATTGACCTGGCCCGCCAATATACCTTACCCCAAGATTGCCTAATTGTTGATGACCAAAGGGTGGCGATGGCCGTGCCGCGCCTCGTGCCACCCTTTCTCTCCGAGACTTCCTCCGCCCGTCATTTAACCCAATTTATCACCACTAGCACCATAATGGAGCAAATTAACCGTTATGATTGCTCCCTGGTCATTTATTGGGATGGTCGTTTTATGAAATATTTGCCCGATTTAGCGGCGCAATTGCGTGACCACTATTTTCTGGAGATTACCTATAATGACCATTTGGTCGTTTATCTAGCCCAAAAACATGCCATTCTCCCCCCTGATTCAGCAGGGACAAAAAGGGGGACTGAATTAAAAGTGGACTTTGGCGACACGCTTCATTTACAAGGGTTCACCCTGCCTTCTGAACCCTGGCAGCCAGGGCAAACTATTCCCCTGGCCACCTATTGGCAAGCCACGGCTCACCCCGCCATTGGCTATAAATTTTTATTACAATTAACCCCCCTTTCATCCCCCCTGACTCAGGGGGGACAGAGGGGGGTAGACCTAACTCAGGGGGGACAGGAAGGGGTAATTGAACTTAATTTCGACCAATTTCCCTTAAATCCGCCTAGTGCAGATTATCAATTCAAGCGTGGCCCCTACTATTTATTACCAACTTTAGACCTAGCAGCCTTGCCCCAAGCCCAACTCGCCGACTATCCCGCGCGTGGCATGTTGCCCACCAATGCCTGGCCGCTAAACCAAACATTGCGAATTGTTAGCCCCTTCAATTTGCCACCTGATTTACCGCCAGGCCGCTATCAACTTTATCTTGGCCTCTACGACCCCGACACCCTGGCCCGCCTGCCCGTCTCCACCCCTCAAGGCCAGACCGATAAGTTACTATTACTAACAATAGCAATCAAATGAGTTATGAATTTGAGCCATAACTGACTCCCCTGCAAAAAGGGTATTTTGGAGTGCAAACCTTTAGGTTTGCCGCGCCACAGACGAACAAACCTAAAGGTTTGCACTCCTTTTTGCAGGCGGAGTCATCACTCAAAACTTAAGTATGACCAAATACATCTTTCCGTTATGTCTCTTCTTCTTAGCCCTAGCCGTACGGTTGCCTGCTTTGGGACAATTCCTCACCGTCGATGAACCCGACTGGCTAGACCGTTCACGCCATTTTACGGCGGGTTTACTCTTCAGCGATTATGCCTGCCCCGCCCTAGAGAAAGACGGCCGAGACTTTGCCACCACGGGCTGGGGTTGCACCTTTCACACCGTCCACCCTGGCGTAACTACCATGTGGGCAGGCGGTGTCGGCCTTATCGGTTATTACATTTATGCCATTCGCCCCACAGGAGTCGATTTACGCACCTTTTTAACCTCCCCCCTGACTCAGGGGGGACAGCGAGGGGTAGACCCCGCCCTTATCGCCCCCATGCGTCTGCCCTTAGTGTTATTTGCCGCGCTCTATGTTGTATTATTTTATTTTCTTGCGGCGCGCCTCCTTTCCCCGCCCGTTGCCGCCGTTGCCGCAATCTTTATCGCCCTAGACCCTTTTCATATTGGCCTCTCCCGCGTCCTCCATCAAGACATGCTCACCGCCAGTTTTATGAGTCTCGCTTGGCTCATGTTGCTTGGCTATTGGCAACAAAACTGGTCCCGCCAATGGCTTATTTTAGCCGCTATTTGCAGCGGCTTGGCCTGTCTCAGCAAACCCATCGGCTGGTTTATGCCAATTTATTACATCATTGGCCTGATTGTGAAAGTAATAAAAAGGCGCGCCGAAGGCCAAAAGGAAGAAATTTTCGCGCCCTTCATTATTTTCGCACTTTTTTTCGCGTTCGCGTTCACCCTTTTCCCCGCCATGCTCGTCATGCCGCTAACTGTCTTACAAACCATTTTTAGCGTTAGTGCCGATTATGCCACCAGTGGTCATATTAACGGCCATTACTTTTTTGGCGCAATTGTGGACGACCCTGGCCCGCTATTCTATCCCTTGACTTGGCTTTGGCGTACCTCACCCCTCGTCTTACTAGGCTTAATCTGTTGGCTCATCGGCGAAATATGGGGACGCGAAAGGGCGAAGGCGAAAGAATACCAAATTTCCGCTTTTTTTCGCACCCTTTCGCGTTCCCACCTCGCCCTCATTGTTATATTACTGTTACTCTTTGAAACCGCCTCCAGCAAAAAAATGGACCGTTATTTTCTACCCGCCTACCCCTTAATCGACCTCCTAGCCGCCCAGGGCTTAATTTGGCTAGGCGAGATGGGAACACGAAAGATACGAAATCGCGCGAATAACCGCGAAAACTTCGCGCCCTTCGCCTTACAATTCGGGTTTTTCGCGGTCATTTTCGTATCCTTCGCGTTCCCCCCCTTCGCGTTTGCCCCGTATTATTTTACTTACTACAACCCTTTGTTAGGCGGCGCGCCGATGGCCGCCCAAATGATGACTATTTTTGGCTGGGGTGAGGGCATGGATAAAGCCGCACGATTCCTTAATGAGCAGCCTCATGCCGAGTTCCTGCGTGTAGTGAGTGGTTATGAGGATACCTTAGCTCCATTTTTCAAGGGGCAAATTGACCATACGTTTGACACTCGCCGCCAAATCACCGCCGATTACAATATTTATTACATCAACCAATGGCAACGGGAACTTTATAACCCTGATGTGTGGCACTATTTCCAACGCCATGCTACGCCAGTTCATCGTGTCACTTTCCAGGGGCTAGATTACGTTTTGCTTTATCAACGACCTATTTCCCAGGTAGTTCCGTCTGAGGGTAACAGTTTACCCAACACCAATACTTTCGGCTATAATATTACGGTAGGGGGGCAACTCACGTTATTATGGCAAAATTTGGGCGTAACTGAACCCATTTGGGCCAGTTTAACGCCCAGTCGCGGCGGCGAAACGACCTGGACTCCATGTTTGCTTGACCCCGCTTTTGTCCTTGAAGCCGCCACCCCCGCGGCCATTCTCGCCAGCCAATGTGATTTCGCCCCTTCGCAAAATTCGCACCCTTCGCGTTCTGGTCTCTATGATTTACAGTTTGGTTTGGGTCAAGCCAACGCCATCGTTCCCCGCCCCTTTGCCGCGGGGCGATTAGCCCTCAGCGTTGACCCCGACGGCCATTTTGCGCCTATTTCATTGGCGGAGGCCATGCCCCGTTTATTACAAGAAAGTTTGCCTGCCACAGCTAAACCGCTTAATCTATCGTTAGGTGAATGGGTACGTTTAAGGGGCTACGAAGTCAAGAGTGGTAATTTAGTGCTATATTGGCAAGCCCAACGCCCACTCAATTTTCAGGAACTCCCTCCAATATTACAATTACGTTTAGCCACGACCACCATGCCGTTGATTCCCTCAGCTTTCGCTACAACAACGCTGCAACTTGGTCAAGTCATTCCCCTAAGCTATACTTTGTCTATCTTGCCACCCTTACAAATCTGTATCATGGCCGACAGCCCTGAACCTGTAGGCTGTTTAAATATTACACCTTAAGTTATGAGTTTAAGTCATAACTCATAACTCATAACTCATAACGCCAATATGCTCAAGCAACGACCTCATCTCATTAGTTTCACTTTATATACAATTCTCACCCTCATCCTCACCTACCCCGTCCCCTTCCAACTTGCCCGCCATATTGCGGGTTTTGCAGGTGAAGATAACTTACAATGGCGGTGGTATCTCTGGTGGTTTCCCCATGCCATCCTCACCTTGCAACAACCCGTAAGCCAAGTTTCCCTCCTCTTTGCCCCTACGGGTGGCGAACAGCCGTTATATAACATTACGCAATTTTTGCCCGCCCTCGCCCTGCCCCTCACCCTGGCCTTTGGCGCAACAGTCAGTTTCAACCTCATGGTTTTACTGGCTTTTATCCTTACAGGTTATACCACTTACCTTCTGGTTTATTATCTTTTGCCCCCTCTCCTCATAGGAGAGGGTCGGGGTGAGGTTATTCGTCCCCCTCTCCTCATAGGAGAGGGTCGGGGTGAGGTTATTCGTCCCCCTCTCCTCATAGGAAAGGGTCGGGGTGAGGTTATTCGTCCCCCTCTCCTCATAGGAGAGGGTCGGGGTGAGGTTTCAGCCCGCGCCTGCGCCGCCTTTCTTGCTGGCCTCATCTTCACCTTTTACCCCGCCCATTTTGGCTACGCCACAGGCACTTTTCTCGGCCAAATCAGCGTCTACCTCCTCCCCCTCTACCTCCTCGCCCTCATCCGCCTTACCCAATCTCCTACACCACCTGCTACTTCTTCCGTCTTGTTTCTTATTTCTGCCGTTCTGCTCCTGCTCACCTGGCCCCTCCATGTGGCTTACGGCGTATTACCGTTGACCGCCGCATACCTGGCGCAGCTAATTTATCAACGCAAATTTGCCCCATTAATTCCCCTGTTCATGGCCTTAACTCTCACGGGATTATTAATTTTACCTTTCTATTACCCTTTACTCGCCAGCGTCTTATCAGGCCAACAAAAACACCTCGGCGGCGAAACCGCGACGCTATTCTCGGTTGATTTATTGGCCTTTATCACCCCCTCCAACCACCACCCCATTTTAGAGCCTCTCGATTTATTACCATCCTACACCGCCCATGTCTTGCGCGATTACAACGACATCCAGGAAAAATTGGCTTATTTAGGCGTGATACCTTGCCTTTTAGCCCTGCTGGCCTGGCGACAGCATGGACGTAAGTTAGTGTTATGGCTAGGGCTGGCCGTCATTACCATGCTCTTATCGCTCGGCCCGTTGCTTAAATTCAACGGCGAAATATTTCAACTGAACATTGAGGGCTATGTCGGTTACATTATCTTACCTTATGCCTTATTGCGTGGCCTCCCCATCATTGACTGGAGTGCAGTGTTAGGCCGTCTTAATGTCATGACCATGCTTTGTCTGGCAATCATGGCGGGGCATGGGGCGTATGCTTTGTTAAAAATTGCCTCCCCCCGAATCGGGGGGACTGAGGGGGGTAGAACTTTGAGTAATCAGGCCGCGTTATGGGGCGTAACCGTTTTATTAAGCCTGCTTATCCTCACCGAATATTTGACCATTTTCCCCTTTCCTATGGAGATTGACCATGTACCGAGTTATTACACTCAACTCGCTGAGTTAGGCCGCACCGAGCCGCAAAAAATTATTGACCTACCCATCATGAATAATTTCAGTAATAATTACAACATGCATTATCAAACCGTCCATCAACAGCCCATTTTAGGCGGTCACTTCATGCGAACCCCCGCAGGTACGGACGAAATGAAAGCCTTCATCCAAGCCTTATTATCACCGCCTCACCCCCCCCTCCCCCCCCCCGATTCGGGGGGGGCAGGGGGGGGTAGCCCCGTTTTTAATCCACCATCTGATATAATTCGTCAGGCTTTCTTAACCCAACTCGGCTTCACCCAAATCATTGCCCACCCCGCGTTGATGACCGACCCCGCCGACCAAGCCCAACTCGCCTACTTAAGCCAATGGTTAGGCCAACCCCAAACCATAGATGAGGTCACCGTTTTTAAGTTGCCTTTTCCTGACTCCCAACTCCCAATTCCTAACTCCATGACCTTGCTCATGGGCGATTCATGGCATTTATCGTCTGAATCGAACCAAATTGTCTTGACCGAAACGGCGCGCCTAGCGGTTTATATCACCCCCCCCTTAATCCCCCCCCTGACTCAGGGGGGGGTAGGGGGGGGTAATTCCGAATTGGGGGGAAGCCTAGCCCTCAGCCTTAGCGCGCCTACCGCTGACCGTTATCTTACCTTACATTTAGATGGCCGTCCCCTCTCGCGCCTCTACTTAACCACCGAGTTGCTTCATTATAATGTGCCACTTTCCCTAACGGTAGGCGCGCATGAAATCACCTTTCACCCCGAAGAGTCATGTCGCACCGCCTGCGCGCCCGTGATGATACAGCAACTTGCCGTCACTCCCCCCCTGAGTCAGGGGGGGGCAGGGGGGGGTAGCCTTAGTCAATCTCTCAGCCAACCCGTCGCGCCGATTCAGTTGCGTGGCTATGAACTAACCCGTAATGAAGCCGTAGTCGGGCAGCCATTCTTAATTTATCTTTATTGGCAAAGCCAACAGCGCACCGACCAAAATTTGAGTGCCTTTGTGCAACTGACCGACGGGGCGGGTAAATCCATTGCCCAAGCCGATTACTTGTTAGGCGGTTGGCTTTATCCCACCTCAGCCTGGTCAGTGGGGCAAATGGCCGCCATGCCGACTCTCTTTTTTATCCCCCCCAACACCCCGCCAGGCCGTTATAAATTGCAAGTAGGTATTTATCAGGCGGAGACGGGACAACGCCTGAGTAACATTCAATTAACCGAGTTAAATATTATTACACCTTAAGGTCAGAATCCGCGAAGCGCGCGAAGAAAAGCTAAGTTAGATACTGTGTTGCCATGAACAGACAGGAATGTCTGTTCTACCGTAGGTCAGACATTCTTGTCTGATTTATTGGGAACATACAAGGACTTACGCAAAACCGTTCATATTGAGGAGTGACACACGCCCTCGTGTGTCACTGTTAGCACGAGGGCGTGCTAACTCCGCGATTTTTGCGTAAGTCCTATAAGTTTTTCTTCGCTCGCTTCGCGGATTATTAGCAGGTAAAAACATGAATAGACGTGATATTTTGAAAGCTGCTGTCTGGTTATCCACCTCCGCTTTACTCAACGGTTGTGGTTCTGTTTCGCCTGAGTTACAACCTACTACTGTTACGGTACTACCGATCATTCAGCGGGGAAAAGGAGGTAATCAAGCGGAGGTCATTGTCATTGGCGCGGGCGCATCGGGCTTGGCTGCGGCCAAAGCAATTCAGGCTGAGGGCAAAAAAGTCATTGTGTTGGAGGCGCGTAATCGCCTCGGTGGGCGGGTGTGGAGCAATCGCATTTGGCCTGATGTCACGTTGGACATGGGCGCATCGTGGATTCATGGCATTGACGGCAACCCACTGACCGTATTGGCGAAAAGCTATAACCTCACCACCGTGCCGACGGATGCCGATTTGCTAGTATTACATGATACTGACGGCAAATTGCTGACTGATAACCAGCTGACGGCGGTGGAAACTTTGTTTGAAAAGGTCGCTACAAAATTAGAGGAGTTACGCACTCAATATGAGGCTGATGATGAAGATGACATTTCGTTACAGGCCGCGCTGGATATAATATTGCCTAAAATGAAGCTATCTCAGGCCGAGTTAATTCAGCTTAATTACGCCGTCAACGTCACCATTGAGCATGAATATGCGGCAGATGTGGCAAAGCTGTCGCTTTATTACTGGGATGCGGATGATAGCCAATTTAGTGGCGCAGATGTTCTTTTTCCCAATGGTTATGACCAAATCTTTCAAAATTTAGCGGCACAATTAGATGTGCGGCTAGAGCAGGTGGTCAGTGAAATTGCGTATAGTGATGAAGGGGTCAAAGTGACGACCTCACAGGGGGAGTTCACGGCGGAGCAAGCCGTCATTACATTACCTGTCGGTGTATTAAAAAAGGGCGTGGTCAAATTTTCGCCACCTCTGCCCGAAGCGAAACAAACCGCCATCAATCATTTAGGCATGGGCGTGTTGAATAAAGTTTATTTGCGTTTTCCTGAAATGTTTTGGGACGAGGAGGTCGATTGGATAGGGTATATGTCGGCGAATAAAGGGGAATGGTCAGAGTTTGTCAACATTGCCAAAGCGGTGCAGCAGCCCATTTTGCTTTGTTTCAATGCGGGGGCGTATGGCACGAAAATTGAGGCGTTGACCGATGAGCAGATTGTGGCGGCAGCCATGCAAACCTTACGCACTATGTACGGGGCGCAAATTCCCGACCCGACGGCCTGGCTCATCACCCGTTGGCTCAGTGACCCCTTTGCTTACGGTTCATATTCCTACCGTGCCGTTGACGCGACCAGCGAAGACCATGATGCCCTGGCCGCGCCCATTGCCAACCGCCTCTTTTTTGCAGGGGAGGCTACTTCCCGCGATAACTCCGCCACCGTGCATGGGGCGTATCTCTCGGGTTTGGCGGCGGCGAGTCAGCTACTCAGCTAGTCGGTCAGCGTGTCAGCTAGTCAGCGTTCAGCTAAAAGCTGACACGCTGACTAGCTGATTGCTTTTTGAGTACATTTGTTGTAAGATTTATGTTTAAAGGAGATACTTTATGAACTCAGCTATTTTAACGCCCGCCGTTTCTATTTCGCATGAATTAACTTTTCTTAAGCAACAAACGGGGCAAGCCGAAACTACCATTTTAGCCCAAGCCTTACAACTTGGCCTTAATTTATTGTATCGCCAAACCATAGAGCAATTATGGATTGATGGCTTAATAAAGCGCGCCGAAGCCTTAGCGGTGCTAGGTGAGGCGCGATTATTAGAGCTTGAATATGCCAAAAAAGCCCTGTTTGATGACATTCAATGGGGGTTAGCGGCCTAATTGAATTAAGGAAAGAACGCCCCCATCCGTTCCCTCCTCAATCCGCTGTAGTGTAGCCCCCACCCATGCCCACTTGCCCCTTCATTGCAGGTCCCGCCATTCAAGACCCCGCCCAATTTTATGGGCGTAAAGCAGAATTACAACACCTCGCCAACCGCGTCGGCGGTATCTCCGCGCAATCCCTCTCCATTGTGGCCCCACGGCGCATGGGCAAAAGTTCGCTGTTGTGGCAGGTGGTCAAGCGCGCCAATTTACCCACCACCTCGCCTTATCGTTTATTTCACACCAACCATCATTACGAGGTGATTTATTTGGATTTGAATCACTCCATGTATAAAAGTAATGTTGGTCTAATGGATAAACTTCGTCACGGTTTGCAACGAGCTAATCTCCCTGTCTGGAACAAGAACGACAATGGCGATTTAGCAACCTTAAGTTATACCCTAGAGGACATTGCAAATGATTACCCGACCACCCGCTTAGTCTTGTGCTTTGATGAATTTGAAGCGATTAATAAAAATCCTGCCGAGTTTGATGGCCTATTGGAGGCTTTGCGTTCAGAGGCATCATCAGGCCGAGTGGTGTTAGTGACTGCCTCCCAAACTTCCTTACAAGAGTTATGTCAGCAAGGACGCTACCAGGCCTCCCCCTTTTACAATATCTTCACTGAATGTAAGTTAAAACTCTTCACCCCCGCCGAGTGGCATGAATTGGTCTTGGCCCACCTACCCCACGCCCGCCCCGATGATTTGGCCTTTATTGAACGCTGCGCGCACGGCCACCCCATGCTCACCCAAATTGCGGCCACCTTGATTTGGGACAATCCCACTGTAACGAATTATGTCGCCCTGGCCGCGCAATTTGCCATGCAAGCCAAAGACCATCTCGCCGATTTAGCCCGTCAACGCCGCCATGCCTTTGCCCAAGAAGCCACCAAACTCAGCCACGCCCAATTTTATATCCGCCTCTATGACCAATTCGCCGACCTCCATGCCCGCTGCACCCCCACCACCCGCCGCGCCGACATCATGCGCTGGCTGTTGGAGTGAGGAATTATGAATTACGAATTACGGAGTCCAAAGCCGTAGGCTTTGCCCCACTGCACAAAGCCTACGGCTTTGGACTCCAATATCGGCCTCTAAACTGTCTTTTTATTACAAAAACAAGCCATCTAATAGCGTAGCTTTGTTTTTTCAGCCCGACGGCTTCAGCCTCGGGCGAGGTGGCACGGGGCTGAAGCCACCGTGCTAAGAAAACAAAGCTAACGCTATCAAACTCCTTATTTTTAATTCCTAATTCTTAATTCTTAATTCCTAATTAAACTATGCGTCAATTCATCCTAGATTCCCTCTTGCTTTACTACAACGCCATGTGCCGCCCCAAACAACTGCAATGCCAGTTGAATGAGTG
>JFJP01001809.1_pt1 | contig 27973 bp, 23 predicted proteins | sample 431651 | NCBI WGS metagenome assembly JFJP01 (sample SAMN02602958, study PRJNA72255) | Microbial mat metagenome, whole genome shotgun sequencing project. | biome: fresh water; feature: sink hole; material: water; isolation source: purple microbial (photo- and chemosynthetic) mats found in... | reverse complement strand
GCGCCGCAGGTGGGGGAAATCACTGAGTTGCAATTGCCCGGGGGCGGCCTGATGCAGGATGCGCTGACTCAGCTCATCATCGTCCATCAGTGCTTCGAACAAAACGCCACGCAAGTCGCGCAGGATGTCGATTTTCTTGTGCAGCCCTTCTTGATCATGATCAACGGTAATCAGACCCGAGGTAATCAGTGCCGAATTCTTGTGCAGCGCCTGCTTAACTTGCTCCTCCGGATAGCCGCTGACCTGAGCCATGGCGTCATGCAGATCATTGTCATCGAGCTCGACCGGCACCATCATCAAGGCATGACGCAGGCGCTGGAAATTGCGCAGTATGGCAACGAAACAAAGCATGGCTTTCTCGGTATCGTTCAGGTGCAACATCTGTCCGACGCGTTCGATATTGCGGAACAGCGGCAACTGGCTGTCGATCCCCTGAAGGAACAACACCTCGCGGCGTTTCTTCAATAAATGGACGATGGCTTTTTGTTGCTGGCTAATTGACGGGGCTTTGGCTTTTTTGCGCCGCTGTTTGGTGGCGATCGGTTCTTCTTCGTCGTCTTCAATGCGCAGAAAGGCGGGCAGATCTCCGTCGTTGGCCTGCACGCCGACAAAGAGTTCATTAAGTTCCGGCACGCCGCAGACCTCGATAAAATCGTCGTCGCTGAAAATCTGCTGCAGATTTTCGGTTTGCTGCGGCAGGCGCAGGGCAAAGGCGATATCGATCAACCAGATGCCCAGCAAGGGGGCGTAACCTTCAGCATGGCTCTGGTCACGTATTTTGCTGATCTGGGCTTCCGGGGCGATGCGGAGAAAGTTCGGGGTTTTCATGATGTCTGCTCCTGAGCGGTTGGCCATGAACAAGACTATATTCGCCATGTGCGACATTTTATGTCGTACAACCGACTTCAACAGCATCATTGCCTTCTTTGGAAAACTGGCGCTCATCCACCAGCAGATGTGCAGTCAACCCTGTGACATATCCGTTAGGGCGATCGACTTTTCAACCGACGCTCAGAAATAATTGGGCCGAATCAACGCGGCAATAATGTAAAAATTTCAACAACCGCGGTTCCGACAGGCACTGAAAAACACGGGGCCCATTAGTTACCCAACAGGCCCCGTCAACCTCAAAAAGGCGAATCTACCAATCTACCAATTGTGGTTCAGCGATCGCTGCGGTAGGTATTGCCGACCAAAGTCCTCACATCCGCCTGCGGGGCGTGGCACAGCGTACAAACATAGCGCTTGTTGGAAACCGTCAAATCGCCGACGTCGGACTTCAGATAATGGCTTTCCGACATCGGTGTCGGTTTGCCCTTCACCTTCTTGCCGATTTTTTCCGGTTCTTCATGGCATTCCAGGCACTTGTTGGACTTGGCTTTTACCGGCAGATACTTGTCCTGATGATGCGGTACCTGTGGCGGCGCATGATCGGGCAGGTACTGTCCAGCGTGATTCTGTTGATGAACACGCCCTCATCAAAAAACGACACGTAGACCGTTCCCTTCGGCATCGCATTGCGACCACCGGTCTCGACACGCAACTGAATCTTGCCGCGGCGCGACTCAATCCAGGCCAGGCCATTACGTTTGAGACCGCGCCTCTCGGCATCTGCCGGATGCATCCACATGACTGCGGCCGGTACCGCCCGGTGCAGTTCGGGCACGCGCCGGGTCATGGTGCCGGAGTGCTAATGCTCCAGCACGCGGCCGGTGCATAACCAGAGGTCATAGTTGGCATCGGGTTGCTCGACCGGCGCGGCATAGGGGCGGAAGAAAATCTTCGCCTTACCGGCTAGGCCGACTGGTTTCGGGTCGGTAATGCCATCCAGATTGCCACTGGGAATGGCTTTGAACAGCTTGCCGTAGAACTCGAAGCCAGCACCTTTCTTGACGTAAGGGTCGTACTCCTCGTTGAAGCGCCAAGCGGTTTCCTTGCCATTCACCACCGGCCATTTCAGGCCGCGCACCTCGTCGCTCAGATAAACATCGTAATCCGCCAGATCCTTACCCTTGCCACGCCCGAACTGGGGTATTCCTGGAACATCGCCTTCTCCGGGAACCAGCCGTCGCCCAGCAATTCGGCGACATGATTGGCATGGCCCTTGGCAATCGGGTCAGGCCAGGCTGATCAGGACGAATCACTCAAGCCAAAGCCACGGTGGCTTTCCTGTACCAGCAAGATCAACTGGACCAACAAGCCATCCCGCAAGATATGCAGCTCGCCTAAGCGTGCCAGCGCCTCCGCACTCCGGCCTGGGCATCGGAGCTGGGAAATCGCGCCGCAAACGGACGCTCCTACCGGATATTTCACAGCGGGGGGTCGAGATGCGCGCTCCCCGTGCAGTACAAGATGAATCCGTAGGATGGGCAAAGCGTAGCGTGCCCATCAATTCACCGCGCCGATGGGGCCGCTGTGCTTGGCCCATCCTTCAAATACGCCGCTACAGATTCACCGCCAAACAAAATCACAAACCGAGCCAGCCTTCAAAGGCGGACAAATGCTGCTGAGAGCCGACCAGAAGATGGGTGTAAGCGGTTTCCAGAGGCGTTCCCACGACATCCGCCAGCGCCTCGTTCAAATCGGCGATATCGACCTGCTCGATCTGCTGCCCCACCAACAACGCGGCTTCGGTTGATTCGCCGGCACTGGTCAGCAGCGTTGTGTATAGGGTCTGCAAGTCGACGTCGGCATACTCGCCAGCAGGCAACAAGGTGAGATCGTCTACATCGATTCCGCCTTGCTCGGCCTGAGCGATGAGCGTTTCCAGATGCCGATCTTCGGAAGTCGCGATGCGGTCAAAAATTTTCAGGCCGGTTTGCTGGTAGAGCACATCGTAAATATCGCCTGCCATCTTTTCTTCTTCGATCATGTGGCGCAATTCAGCAATGACATCTTCCGAGTAAGTTATTGATGTTGGCAAATCTGAGGTTGCACATTGTTCCGGCGCGACGGGCTGATGCGGGTGGTTAACGGGCTGCGATTTCTGAGCGTTTTTCATGATGTTTCCTTTCGTGAGTGAATAATCTGGTCAAGGTATTGCTCCGCCGGAAAACTCGTACTGCAGTCACAAGGAATCGGTCTGGCTAGATTTCCAGGCCTCTTCGTTTGCCGGTGTGAGCATTTTCAAACCATGATGTATCCCCGCAACATCGAGAAAGTATCATTCGATCTCGGCATGTTTCAGAACGTATCAGCAGATAACGTGAAGACTTGAGACGGAAGACTACGTGGCGCTTGATTGGCGGTGCCGCAGGATGCGGTGAGGCACGAACCGCATCAGCTTGGTGTGAAGCACCTCACCATGTTCTTGATTTACCGGTTTGGTTCCGGCTTCCCGGCTCCGGTTTAACAAAAATTACTGACGCTCACCCTTGTTGTTCAAACGCCGCCGATACGGATGCCCGACCTTGCCGCCCGCCATTTCCGGGCGCTTCGATTCAGGCCGTTTTACCTCGCCGGCGTCCTCTGATTTTCGCTGTTCGGCCGCGCTCTTTACCATGCCGCTCCAACGCAGCAGGGCTTCAACTTCTTCTTCCGACAATTCTTCCTTCATGCCGCGCTTGAGTCGCGAGGGCATGGCGATGGGGCCAAAACGAACGCGAATCAGGCGACTAACGGTCAAACCGAGGTGCTCCATCAAGCGGCGCACTTCTCGGTTTCGGCCTTCTTTGATGATCAGGTGATACCACTGATTAACCCCTTCGCCGCCGGCCGGCACAATCTGGTCAACTTTGGCGATGCCATCATCCAGTTCGACGCCGGTCAGCAAAGAATTCATCTGCGCGGCATCAAGCGCGCCAATCAGACGGACTGCGTATTCGCGTTCGACCTCATAGCGCGGGTGAGTCAGGTGATTGGCGAGTTCGCCATCGGTGGTGAAAATCAGCAAGCCTTCGGTATTGAAATCGAGCCGGCCTATGCTGATCCAGCGTCCGCTGCGCACCGAAGGCAAATTGTCGAACACCGATGGCCGTCCTTCCGGGTCATCGCGTGAAACAATTTCGCCTTCTTGCTTGTGATAAATCAGCACGCGTGGAATCTGCTTCCGCCAGCCCAGACGAACCACCTTGCCGTTGACCTTGACCAGATCGCCCTGTTTGACACGATCGGCCACTTTGGCGACCTGACCGTTCAAGGTAACGCGACCATCCGCGATCAGCTGTTCCATTTCTCGGCGGGAACCCATCCCGGCGGTCGCCAGCGCTTTATGTAATTTCTCGCTGGTGTCTTCGAGTTCTTCCGGGCGCGCCTTCAAGGGGCGCCCCATATAAGAATAGCGGGGCATGTTGTTCTCTCTATAGTTGGTCGCATATTTGGCAATCGCAGGTTGCTTGGCCGGGCCGGCATTATGGTGCCAGCGGCGGTAAAAATATCAGTTAGCCGACCCACTTGCGCGCATTTCTGAACATTCGCAGCCATGGGCCATCCTCGCGCCATTCATCGGGCTTCCAGGAATGTTGCACGGCGCGGAAAACCCGTTCCGGGTGCGGCATCATGATGGTGAAACGGCCGTCTGGCGTGGTCAGACCGGTGATGCCTTTCGGCGAGCCGTTCGGATTCAGCGGATAGGTTTCGGTCTTGCGGCCGCGATTGTCAACGTAACGCAGGCAAACCTCCGCCGCCTTGCGTTGAACCTTGCCGCCGCTGAACACCGCCCGCCCCTCGCCGTGCGAGACGACGATCGGCATACGGCTGCCAGCCATGCCATCGAACAAGATGGAGGGCGTTTCCGGCACTTCCACCATGACGAAGCGGGCTTCAAATTGCTCCGACAGATTGCGTTCAAAGCGCGGCCAGTTCTCCGCGCCGGGGATGATGGCGGACAAGCGGCTCATCATCTGGCAGCCGTTGCAGACGCCCAGCGCGAAGCTGTCGGCGCGCTGGAAGAAGGCCTGAAACTCCTCGCTGGCGCGGGCGTTGTGCAGAATGTTGGCGGCCCAACCGCCGCCGGCGCCAAGCACATCTCCGTAACTGAAGCCGCCACAGGCTGCGAGGCCTTTGAAATCCTTCAACTTGACGCGGCCGGCGAGGATATCGCTCATATGCACGTCGACCGGCACGAAGCCGGCGCGGGCGAAGGCCGCGGCCATTTCCACCTCGCCGTTGACGCCCTGTTCACGCAGGATGGCGAGCTTCGGTTGCGCGCGCTTTTTCTTCACGTATGGCGCGGCCACATCTTCGTTCAAATCGAATGTCAGCTTGGCATGCAAACCGGGATCTTTCTTCGCCACCAGTCCGGCAAACTCTTCCCGCGCGCATTCCGGGTTATCGCGCAACGCTTGCATGTAATGACTGGTTTCAGACCAGGCGACGAGCAGATCGGTGCGTTTTTCATCGAACACCGACACGCCCTCGCGCAGGATGCGGACGCGATCGGTGTTGTTGGTACTGCCAATAATGAAAAATTCGCCGCGCAAGCCGGCTTCAAAGCAGGTCTGCATCACCCTCCCGGTGTCGGCCCGACGCACCTGCATCACAGCGCCGAGTTCTTCGTTGAACAGGATGCCGAACAAGCGGCTGGTATAGGGTTCGCGCGGATCTGGCGCTTCATCGATATCAAGAATGATTTCTTCATGCAAACGGTGATAACGCAGTTCATCGACATCCAGATCGACACCGCAATGCCCGGCGAATGCCATTTCACAAATGGTCGCAAACAAGCCGCCATCGGAGCGGTCATGGTAGGCGAGCAAAGCGCCTTGCTGGTTCAAACGCTGGATCAAGCCAAAAAAGGCTTTCATCTGCGCGGGATCATCCAGATCCGGGCACTTATCGCCCAGCTCGCCATAGACCTGGCCCAGAATGCTGCCACCCAAGCGGTTATGACCGCGCCCCAGATCGAGCAGAATCAGGTCGGTTTCTTCATCGTCGTGACGCAATTGCGGCGTCAGCGTGCGGCAGGCATCCGGACAGGGCGCGAAAGCGGTGATGATCAACGACAACGGCGACACCACCGACTTGGCTTCCCCGGCGGCGTTCCAACTGGTGCGCATCGACATCGAATCCTTGCCCACCGGGATGCTGATGCCGAGCTGCGGGCACAGTTCCTTGCCCACCGCCTGCACGGTATCGAACAGCGCGGCGTCTTCACCAGGATGGCCGGCGGCAGCCATCCAGTTGGCGGAAAGGCGGATATCGCTGATTTCGTTGACGGCAGCCGCGGCCAGATTGGTCAGCGCTTCACCCACCGCCATGCGGCCGGACGCAGCCGGATTGATCAACGCGATCGGGCTGCGTTCGCCCAAAGCAAAGGCTTCGCCGAGCAAGGTGTCGTAACCCATGGTGGTCACCGCGACATCGGCCACCGGCATCTGCCACGGCCCGACAAACTGATCGCGCGCGGTATAGCCGCCAACGCTGCGGTCGCCGATGGTGATGAGAAAGCTTTTGTTGGCGACGGCCGGGTGGCGCAACACGCGGTAGGCCGCCTCGTTCAAGTCGAGACCTTCGGCGGAAAAAGGCTTCAGCGTTGGCGCGAGGTGTTCCACCTTGCGCGTCATCTTTGGCGGTTTGCCGAGCAAGACGTCCATTTCCATATCGACCGGCGCGTTCTTGAAATGCCGGTCGGTAACCGTCAACTGGCCATCTTTGGTCGCCTTGCCGACCACCGCAAACGGACAGCGCTCGCGTTCGCAGAGGGCGCGGAACAACTCCAGACTGGCCGGCGCGATGGCGAGCACGTAGCGCTCCTGCGCTTCGTTGCACCAGATTTCACGCGGCGACATGCCCGGCTCCAGGCTCAGCACGTCGCGTAGTTCGAATTTCGCGCCTAAGCCTGCTCCATGCGCCAGTTCCGGCATGGCATTCGATAAACCACCGGCGCCGACGTCATGCAGCGAGAGGATCGGATTGTCCTCGCCCATCGCCCAGCAGCGGTCGATGACTTCCTGCGCGCGACGCTGGATTTCCGGGTTGCCGCGCTGCACCGAGTCGAAATCCAGCGTTTCCATATTCGCGCCCGCGCCCATGCTCGACGCCGCGCCGCCGCCCAAACCAATCAGCAAACCGGGGCCGCCAAGCTGGATCAGCAGCGTGCCGGCCTTGAAGGTCTGTTTGTGGATATGGCGTTCCTGCACATTGCCGACACCGCCCGCCAGCATGATCGGCTTGTGATAGCCGCGCACCTGGCCATCCGGGGTGTGCATTTCAAAGCTGCGGAAATAGCCGGTCAGATTCGGCCGGCCGAATTCGTTGTTGAACGCCGCCGAGCCGATCGGCCCGTCGAGCATGATCCGCAGCGGCGACACGATGCGGCCGGGTTTGCCGTATTCCTGTTCCCAAGGTTGTTCGAAGCCCGGAATACGCAAGTTGGATACGGTGAAACCAGCCAGGCCCGCTTTCGGCTTGGAACCCTGGCCCACCGCGCCCTCATCGCGAATCTCGCCGCCGGAACCGGTTGCTGCGCCGGCGAACGGGGCAATTGCGGTGGGATGGTTATGCGTTTCCACCTTCATCAATATGTGGGTGGGTTCGACGTGGAAGCGATAAACGTGGTCCTGATCCGGATAGAAGCGGCCGATGCTGGCGCCTTCGATCACCGAGGCATTATCGGAATAGGCCGACAAAGTGCCCTCCGGGCGCATGGTGTGAGTATGGCGAATCATCGAGAACAACGATTCCGGCTGCGGCTGCCCGTCGATCACCCAATCGGCATTGAAGATCTTGTGCCGGCAATGCTCGGAATTCGCCTGCGCGAACATCATCAGTTCGACATCGGTCGGGTTGCGTTTCACCCGCTTGAAGTTTTCCGCCAGGTAATCGATTTCATCCGGCGACAGCGCCAGGCCCCAATCCGCGTTGGCCTTTTCCAGCGCTTGCTTGCCGCCCGCAAGCAAATCGACCGTGGCCAACGGCGGCGGCTCGACATGGTGGAACAACTGCACCGCCATGCGCTCGTCGAGCAATACGCTTTCGGTCATGCGGTCATGCAGATAAGGCAGGGCCGCTTGCACAATTTCAGCCGAAACGGGCTTTCCCTTCGGCCCGACAAGTTGCCAGGAAATGCCATGCTCGATGCGCTTGATGGCTTGCAGACCGCAATTGGAAACGATATCGGTGGCTTTGGAGGACCACGGCGAAACCGTGCCCAGACGAGGTATCACCAGAATCGCGGCGGCCTCCGGCCGGTGCTCATCGGCATGCAGCAACTCAAGCAAGAAGGCGAGGTCGTCTTCGCTCAACTCGCTTTCCAGTTCGACGAAGTAACGCTGTTGCGGCGAAACCTCGACGACCCCCAATGGGGCCAGATCGTGCTGGAGTTTCTTGATACGAAATTCGGACAGAGCTGCAGCGGCAAGACCGCTGCCCTTCAGGAACAAGACTTTCGATTCAGGCAACGACGGAGTATGCAACGAGGCACGCAAAGGCATGGCGCTTCCCTGAGGGAGTTGGGAAAGCGCGAGATTTTATCTGAAGGGCGCGCGTTGAAACCGCGCATCGGTTCAACTGAAAGGGGAATCGAGCGGTGTTTTCAAAGCGGCGTGCAATGAAGCGCTGACCCGCCCGGCTTTGAACGGCTTGATGATGTACCCCACCGCGCCAAAACCAACTGCTTCACGCACCGTGCTCATGCTGGAATCACCGGTAATCATGACTACGCGGATAGCCGGGTAACGCGAGCGCACATTCTTCAGAACTTCGATACCCGACATCCCCGGCATGTTCACATCCAGACAAACCAGATCCGGCCGGGTCCGCTCCAGAAACGCCAGCGCGCTCTGACCATCACGCGCCTCGCCGGCGACCTCGAAACCATCATCGCGCAACAACGCCTTGAGCACCTCGCGCATCAATGTATCGTCATCAACGACCAGAACGCGGGCAACTTTTTTGTTCGAACCTACCGCCACAATAAATCTCGAAAAAATCGGAATGCGGCGATTTTAAGTCGGAAGCGAAGAATGGCAGAACGCTACTTGGGCAAAATAATCTGTCTGTTGCGCCTGTTGCACGATCCCGCTCAGGCTTGAAAGCGTTGCTACCCGGTCTCACCAGTCGGGAGACCGGGTAGCATGATGACAACCTCAAACTTTATCTGAAAGACTGCTTTCGATTGTTTGATCCGCTTTCAATTTGTCGACGTAACCCAACCCACAAAAGTGAGCGATGACCTCGGCAGCTTCCGGATCGGCTTGCAAAACCTGTTTGTATTCGATTACCAATGCATCGCAATCCAGGCTCGGGCAAGCGGCATCCAGTTCACATGAAAGTAATTGAGCACCCGACAGCGTCTTTGAAGCGTCCATGACAGTCTCCTTTATATGGTCTGTTATGGATTTATAGGCTATTGCTTAGAAATGGAAAACAATCATGACCAAGAACCTGACAATCTGCCCGGACAGTCTGCCCGCGCGACTTCCCGCACGTCCGCAAAACAGCCATAAAGGTGATTTCGGCGCGGTCGGCGTGGTGGGCGGTGCGCCCGGGATGGTGGGCGCGGCGCTCCTGGCTGGGCGCGCCGCGCTGTATTGCGGCGCCGGACGGGTGTATATCGGCGCGCTCGATGATCGACTGATCGTCGACCCGGCCTGCCCGGAACTGATGCTTGCCCCGGCGGAATCGATGCCCGCGCTGCCGCCACCCGGCTGCATGATCATCGGCCCCGGACTGGGAGTTTCGAACCGCGCTCGCCGCTTGCTGGAAGCCGCTTTGCTACTGAAGCACGCCCTGCTGCTCGATGCCGATGCGCTCAACCTGCTCGCCCGGGATAGCGAATTGATGGCGATATTACGAGCGCGCACCGCACCCACCCTGCTCACGCCGCATCCCGGCGAAGCCGCCCGGTTATTGGGACAAGATACGCAGGCCATCCAGGCAGCGCGCAACAGCGCCATTAAAAGCCTGGTTGAATTGACCGGCGCTACCGTCATCCTCAAAGGCCAGGCCAGCCTGGTTCAGCATCCCGGCGACGCCATCTGGCGCAACACCACCGGCAATCCTGGCATGGCCGCACCAGGCATGGGCGATGTTCTCTCCGGCGTGATCGCCGCCCTGCTGGCGCAAGGACTGTCCGCCCAACACGCCGCCGTATTCGGCGTCTGGTTGCATGGTCAGGCGGGAGACGAAGCCGCCGCAGCGGCCAGCCAGCCTGGACATGGCCTGACTGGACTAACCGCAGCGGAGATCATTCCGTTTCTCCGCCGCGGCATTGCGCGCATGCAAACAGGCACCTAACCACACCTCGCACATTGGCCATTCACGACTCGGCACTCACTTCTTCGCCACGCCTAATTCGAGTTTGGCTTTCACTTCACGCCCACTCGCTTCCACCGCGTGCGGGTCGCTCAAACTGACCCGCTCGACCGGCGCACCGGCTGCCGCCAGACCTTGCCTGACGGCTTCGCCGCGACGTTGAGCGAGCGCCTGTAAGACACTGTCCGAGACGTTTTCTTTTTCCAGCATCCGTTGATAAAGCAGCGCGTGCAGATCGACATCCTTCAGTTGCGCCAGGTCTTCGGCATTCAGCGGTTCTTCCTTGTTGAACAGCCCCTTCAGACGCGACATCATTTTTCCGGCACCTGCCGCCACTTTTTTGTCCGGGTTGGCTTGCCGCCATTTGGCGCTCAGCGCCTTCCATTCGGCATCACCGACACGTTGCGCGTAAAGCGCTTCCAACGCCGCCTGGCTCTTCGGATTGGCGGTGGAAATCGGGCCGGCATCTTCGCCGGGGGCCAGCTTCACCCCCATTTTTTCGGCTACCGCGCGGCGCAACTGGTTTTCCTTCAACACCGGACGATCGATTTCGGCGGACCATACGCCGCCAACGCTCAACGCCAGGCCAGGCCGTTTGCCGAGTATCTGGCTGATCTGCTTGAATTTCTCTTTCTCCGGCGGCGTCAGCGCGTCTGAACCGGCTTCAAAAGCCACCTGCTCCAGTTTCTCGCCTCCGCCGCCAAACAACGCGCCCAGCGCCCGGAACGGCGCGGTGACAATCTTGGTCAGGATATTGCCGATGGCTTTCCAGACGATTTGGCCATAGCTGAATTGCGGGTCATCCAGACTGCCGGAAACCGGCAAGCCAAGATCGATACGACCATCACTGTCTTGCAGAATGGCAATTGCCAGATCCAGTGGCAGATTCTTCGCGGTGGGACTTTCCACCCGCTCGCCCAAAGTCAGCTTGTCCATCACGATCTGGTTTTCGCCCAACAACTGGCGTTCCTTGATCTTGTATTCCAGATCCAGCGAAAGCTTGCCGGAATCGATCTTGCGGCCGGCGAAGGTGGCCGAATACGGCGTCAGCCTGGCCATCTCGACGTTGCGAAAAACCGTCTTGATGTCCATGAACCCGGTTGGATTGAACAGATCGACCTGCCCCACCGCCCGCGCCAGGCCGAATTCATCCACCTGACCATCGATTTCCAGTTCGGCGACAGTTCCGGGTTGGGTGGAAATACCGTTGAATGCGCCCTTGAGATCGTGAATGCGGCTGCCGAAAGGCAGCGCCAGGGAGTAATCGGCAAAATCGAGGGCGCTGCTGCCGATCCGAATTCGATCAATCGTCAAGCGGAAGGCGTTCGGGTCAGGCGCGGGCGGCACGGTTTTTTCGGCCGGCGCTGACTCGGCTGCAGGCGTCTCGACAGTGACGGTGGTGTCGGTATTGTCTTTAGGTGCCGTTTTCAAAATCCGCGTCAGATTGACGCTCTTGTCTTTGAAGATCACCAGCTTGGCGTCGAGATTATCAAACCGCAGTTCTTCGATATTCAGCGCCGATTGAGTGGCGCTGACGCTGTCGCTACCCAACCGCTTCCAGGCAAGAAAATGCGCACCGTTTTCGGCTTCGTTGAGGCGCAGATCGGCCACCTCGAAACCACCGGTGAAGTCGACTTTTGCCGCCGCATTCCGCTCGCCTGACGCCGCTTCAAACTTGACCCGACCTTGCGTTGAAACCTCTCCGGATGCCAACACCAGATTGGCGGCCTGCGCCAGATAAGGTTGCGCCGGCAGTAAAGCGAGCTTGCTCAGTTTCAGCTTTACATCAGCGGAAGCGGTGGCGGGAACGACTTTGCCGTCGGCCTGAAAACGGCCGCCCTGCTTGACGCGAAAATCCAGGTGAATCGGCAAAGCGGCTTTCAGGTTTTCACTGACCCCCGTAACCGACGCCATGATTTCTTCCAACGTCAAAACGGCGGCGGGTTGCACGCTTTCATCGCGCACGCCGAACTGGAAACCGGCCAGATCGACGCGGCCAATCTGATAACGCCAGCCCGGTTCGGATGCGGCCGATTTTTCAACGGTCTTGCTCGCCTCAGCTGGCGCAACTTTAGCGGGAACGGCAATGAAGGCATCTTGCAGCGCAAGGCGCCCTTGCACATCGCGCACCGCGTCGAGCTTGCCATTGCTCAAGCTGAGCCTGCCAACTTCAGCCTGGCGCGCGGCCAAGTCGATTTTGCCGTCGGTCAAAGCAATACCGCCCAACACCATCAGCGGTGTAGTTGACTGCCCGGAAAGCAGCCGGATACCCGAAATATCGACGCCCAAACCGTTCACCAGGGCTTGTGTCCGCTCGCCAGCGGCCTCGGCCTGCGCGGCGAAACCGATCTGCACATTGCCGACATCCACGCTCAGCGGCGTGACGAAGCCGGCATCGCTGAATTGAACACCAATACCATTCAGCGCAAAGCGGCTTAAATTGACGCGCCAGGGCAAGTCGGGCTTGGCCGGGGATTTATCCTGCGCGGGTTGGACGAGTGAAGCCGCATCCGGCTTTTTTGCCACCTTCTCGGCAGGCGGAAACCAGTCCTGAATATCCAACCGCCCGTTCTCATCCCGCTTCAATTCGACACGGCCGCCATTGAAGGCAAACTCGGCAATGTCGAACTGCCGCTTTTCCAGATCGAAATGACCGCCGCTCAGCACCACGCTGTCCAGCTTGATCGCGGGCTGACTGGCTTGCAGCCCTTTGAACGCCAGGCCATCCAGACGGAAACCCAACTTGTTCAGCGCCAGAGAAAGTTTTTTGTCGGCATAGCCGGCTTGATAATTCAGCGTCAGCGCGGCGAGGCCGGCGGGCGCAGCCATCGCCAATTTGCCGTGCAAATAAGGCCACAACCGCGCCAAGGCAAGTTGATCTATCGCCAAATCTCCGCTCGCCTTGACTGGGTTCAAGCTGAAATCGCCCTTCCAGCGGATACGCGCTCCGAGTTGGGTGGCGGCAAGCGCGTAGGCGCCCTTGTCATCCGGCAGGGTGGAAAGGTCGCTCAAGTTCAAGTCGAGTGGATTGAGCGCGGTTTCAAATCCCACTTTACGATCGAACACCGCCAGGCGACCCTGCTCCAGCACAACGCGACTGACCAGCAAGCGCGGCAGCGGCTTTTCTTCCTCTTCCTCTTCGCTTTTGAATGCCTCGATCAGCGCCGACCAGTTGAGGCTGCCATCGGCGCGCAACTCAAGTTGCGCATCCGGCGCGGTGAGCCGAATTTCGTCGAACGAATAGGCCCATTTGAACAGGCTGGTGGCGTCGAAATCGACGAACAAGGCGTCAAACGTCAGCAAGGGCTTGCCATCGGGTTCGTTCAACTTGAGTCCCTGAAGCGACACCGAAAGCGCAATCGGATCGAAACGCGCGGCGTCGATTTGCAGACGGTGTTGACTCTTGTCGGCGATAAATTTGGGCGCGGCCCATTTCACCAACGGCTCGAAGCCGAGCCAGGCAAAGAGAAAATAAACCGCCAGCAGACTGGTAACGATGATGACCGGGGTTTTCAGGAAGACGGTGCGCAGCAGCGCCAGGACGCGGGTCATGTTGTTTCCTTTTTCATCTTCCTTTTCCTTTTTTCTTTTCCATCGACCTTTCCCAGCCTGAATTTATTTCAACGCACCAAAGAACAAGTAAGCCGCCAACACCGCCGCGATGAAACCGCCCAGATCGGCGATCAAACCGCCAGCGACGGCATGCCGCACGCGCTTGATGCCGACCGAGCCGAAATACACGGCCAGCACATAAAAAGTGGTCTCGCTGCTGCCCTGGATAATGCTGGAGAGGCGGCCGGCGAACGAATCTGCGCCAGATGTCTGCATGGTTTCGATCATCATCGCGCGCGCGCCAGAACCGGACAGCGGCTTCATCAGCATGGTTGGCAGCGTATCCACCCAGGCCGTGTCGAAGCCCATCGCCAGCACCATGCCACGCACCATCTCGACAAACGCCGGCAATGCGCCACTGGCGCGCAACATACCGATCGCCACCAGCATCGCCACCAGATAGGGAATGATGGTGACTGCGGTTTGAAAGCCTTCCTTGGCGCCCTCGATGAACGCCTCGTATGCGTTGATGCGCTTCACCAGCGCGCCGATCAAGAAGATTGCCAACAGCGCCAACAACAGGAAATTCGACAATACCGAAGATTCGACCGTCATCCGGGCCGCCGGCAGATTGGCAAAGTAGAACGCCAAACCGCCAACCAGCAAGGTAATGCCGCCCAACCAGGTGAGCACCACCCTGTCGAGGCGTATCCGCTGCACCGTCGCCACGAACAGAAAGCCGGCCAGCGTCGAGCAATAGGTCGCCATCAGAATCGGAATGAACACATCGGTCGGATCGGCCGCGCCCATTTGCGCCCGGTAGGTAAAGATGGTCACCGGCAGCAGCGTTACCGAAGACGCGTTAAGCACCAAAAACAAAATCTGCGCGTTGCTGGCGGTTTCCTTGTCCGGATTCAGATCCTGCAATTCGCGCATCGCTTTCAGCCCGATCGGCGTCGCCGCGTTATCCAGACCCAGCACATTCGCCGCCATATTCATGGTGATCGAACCCAACGCCGGGTGGCCGCGCGGCACATCCGGAAACAAGCGCGCAAACAACGGCGCCAGCCAGCGTCCCATCAAGGCCAGAAAGCCGGCCTGCTCGCCGATTTTCATCACCCCCAGCCATAAACACATGACCCCGGTAAGTCCCAGCGCGACCTCGAACGCGGTTTTTGAAGAATCGAACGCCGCCTTCATCACCAGCGAAAAGATGGCTTCGTCGCCACCGAGAAAACGCATCACCGCCGCGCCGAATGCGGTGAGAAAAAAACCTATCCAGAGGGCGTTAAGCATGCCGCGACATGGTCAACAAACCCATTACAAACTGCCCAACCAGAGCAGCCCAGCCACCGACAACCACAACAATGCCGAGCGCCAGACCATCGCGACGCCGGCATCGATGCTCTCCAGGCCGGGCATCTCGTCCATCCCCAGATCAGGACGCGGCAACTCGCTTGCGCCAGGATGCAGCACCCCGCCAAGGCGAACGCCCAGCGCACCAGCGCCGGCGGCAAGAATGACGCCCTCATTGCCGTCTCGTCCCGACTGGCCCCATGACGCCGCCTGACTACGCCAACACTCGGCGGCATCCTGAAAATTGCCGACGATGGCGAAACTGAATCCCAAAGCGCGCGCCGGCAACCAGTTCAGCCAATACACGACCTGCCGAGGGAAACTGGAAAACGCTTCCTCGCCATGCCATTGATCAAGACAAGCATGGCTGAGCGTGTACAACACCGCGCCGGCGATACCGCCCAGCCAGTACCAGAACAAAATCCCGAACAAGGTGGTGAGGGCGGATTTGATTGTTTCCTCCAGCGTTTGCCGAATCAGATCATCGGCGCTATCTCCAACCAGCAATTCAGGATTCCACGCCAGCAGATGTTCCCGCGCGATGGCCATATGTTCGGCCGCCAATGCACGCGCGATGCTGGCCGCCTTGAATGATGCGCGGCGAAAACCAAACAGCAGATACAGCGCGATGACTTCCAATGCCCAACCGAGAATGTCGAACAAACTGCCCGCCAGAACTACCAACAGGCCCACCGCCAATGCCGGCGCCAAAGCGCCCACCGTCCAGGCCAGCACGCCATGCTGAACCCCGCCGGCATTGAAGTGATGCAGCAACCAACGCTGGCCGCGAGCAATTTCACGCGCCGGCAGAAGACGCGCCTCCGGCCGGAAATGCGCCCAGGCGAGTGCGGCAAGCGAGGCGAACAGACTCACAGAAACGGCCTCATCAGAGATTCATCTCCACGCTGAGTTGCCCCATCCGCAACGCCGAATCCGCAGCCTGGTAGATTTCAACCGTCGGCATCTGGATACCTTTGCCGCGCGCTTGCAAATATTCATCCAGCGCGGCGTAGGCACGTCCCGGCGCAAGCATGCTGCCAGCGCGCACACGCACCACCAGAACCCTGCGCGGCGGAATCGTGTCGACTTCCAACGGCAAGGAAATCTTGCTGTCGGGCGAGACCAGATAACCGGTACGCGCCATTCGTTCACCGACATCGACCAGATCCGGATTGGAATACAGCAAAGTAATCGGCTTGCCTGACTCGATGCCGGCCGCACGCAGCGCGGCGGCCGCTTTCACCGATACATCGGGCAATTTCGAATAATCGCCTTTGCTTTCAAGATACGCGTAGCGATAAGGACCGGCGACGGTCTCTTCGATTACCACCGGATTAAAACCGCCCCACCAGGTATAAACAGCCAGCAGCGGCAAAACGAAGGCAAACAGAAACGGTAAATACTTCTTCAGATTCACGATAAATGCAGCGCAATAAATGACGAGCCGAAGATACTACAGATGAAGGCGGGGCTGGTTTCCTATAATCCGCAGTCTCGGCAATTTCCAATTTCCATCGACACAAGGAACCCGCATGCGCGCCCTCCTCGCCCTGGTTTTGATTTTCTTCGGCAGCGCAAGCTTTGCCGCCCCGCAATATCCGCCCGTCGGCGTCAAGGTCTATGCGGAAAAACTGACGCCGTACAGCTACTACATCCCCGGCCTGGCCGGCGCAGCCAACACCCGTAACGAAGGCTTCATGTCGAACGCCGGCTTTGTCATCACGCCCGCCGGCGTCGTCGTCTTCGACACCCTCGGCTCACCCTCGCTGGCGCAGGAAATGGTCAACCGCATTCGTGAACTGACCGCGCTACCGATCAAACGCGTCATCGTCAGCCACTACCACGCCGATCACTACTATGGCATCCAGGTATTCAAAGACCTTGGCGCCGAAATCTGGGCGCATGAAGCCGGTAAAACCGTGGTCGGCTCGGATGCCGCGAACATGCGTTTCGAACAACGCAAACAGATTCTGGGCCAATGGGTCAACGACAAGACACAGCGTTTTCCAACTCCCGATGTCTGGCTATCCGGCGACACCGATTTTGAACTCGGTGGTCTGCATTTCAGATTGCGCCATGTTGGCCCCGCGCATTCCGAAGAAGACCTGGTGCTGTTTGTGGAAGAAGATGGCGTGCTGTTTACCGGCGACCTGATCTTCAAAGGACGCGTCCCGTTCGTCGGCGAGGCCGACTCCAGACGCTGGCTGAATGCACTGGAACGACTCATCGCGCTACAGCCGAAACTCCTCGTTCCCGGCCATGGCGGCGCGTCCGACACACCGATGGAAGACCTGACCCTGACGCGCGACTATCTGGTCTTCCTGCGCGCGGAAATGGGACGCGCGGTGGAGGAAATGATCCCGTTCGAAGAAGCTTATGCCAAAACCGACTGGTCAAACTATCAATCCATGCCCGCGTTCAGAGAGGCCAATCGACCCAACGCCTACAACACCTACATCTTGATGGAAAAAGAAAGCGTTTCGAAATGAGTGAAAAAATCGTTGTGGAACGGCAAATCAGCCTGGCGCGCCAAACCGAGTTGGGCGTGCAGGGCTGGCCAACCTGGAAAGACGGTGTCGGCAGCCGCCAACTCGACTACGACGCGGCAGAAAAAAGCTACCTGCTGGACGGCGCTGCCCGCTTGAAAATGGCGGACGGCGAAGCCATCGATGTCGAAAAAGGCGACCTGGTCATCATTCCGGCGGGCCAATGCCAGTGGGAAGTACACCGCCAAATTCGCCGACATTACCGCTCTGACGCGCTGTCGCCGGCGTGCTGCATCATTTGAGCAAGTGAGGTCGCAATCCAGAATCGCACGCCATTTGAATTCGATTTGGCTTCGAATCCAACCATCAGGCCGCATCACCCGCCGCGCGGCTTTGGCCCGAGGCGGGTTGTCGAGAAGCGCTTGTCAGATTCTGCTAACCCGTTGAAAGCATGACCGGAAACTATAGCCAGCAAAGTTGTTCAATTTACATTCCGCGCCTCCGCCCCTATTCTGACTGCCCTTTCCGGTCTTATTCCCCCTCTTTTGCGCCATGTCCATCAGCATAAAAAACTCTCAAGAAATTGAAAAAATGCGTGTCGCCGGCCGCTTGGCGTCTGAAGTGCTGGACTACATCACGCCGTTCGTGAAGCCCGGCATCACCACCGGTGAACTAGACAAGCTCTGCCACGATTACATGGTCGACGTCCAGGGCTGCATTCCCGCTCCGCTGCACTATGCACCACCGGGTCATGCGCCCTATCCCAAATCGATTTGCACTTCGGTCAACCACCAGGTCTGCCATGGCGTGCCGGGCGAAAAGAAACTCAAGGCTGGCGATGTGGTCAATCTCGACATTACCGTCATCAAGGAAGGCTGGCATGGCGACACCTCGCGCATGTTCTTTGTCGGCGAACCCAATATCCAGGCGCGTCGACTGACCGAAATCACCTATGAATGCATGTGGAAAGGCATCTCGGTGGTGCGTGCTGGCGCGCATCTGGGCGACATCGGCGCGACGATCCAGAAATACGCCGAGATGAATGGCTACACCGTGGTACGCGAATTTTGTGGCCATGGCATCGGCCGAAAATTTCATGAGGAACCGCAAGTGCTGCACTACGGCAAGGCGGGAACCGGTCCGGTGCTGCAAGCCGGCATGATGTTCACCATTGAGCCGATGATCAACGCCGGCCGCCGCGACATTCGCATGCTCGGCGATGGCTGGACGGTGGTGACCAAAGATCACGCCCTGTCGGCGCAATGGGAACACACCGTACTGGTAACCGAAACGGGTTATGAAGTAATGACTTTATCGGCCGGTTCTCCAGCGATTCCCGCCTTTATTGCCGCCAAGGCCGCTGTTGCGACGGCATGAACGCGGACTGCACACCCGGTTTGGCAAAGATCGCCGCTTGGCGAGATGAACTCGCGCGCGCGCGTACACAACTTTTCCAGGCCTATCTGGCCCGCCCCGCCGCCAGAAAACTGTTAAGCGGACTGACCCGCGCGACCGATATCACGCTGAAGGAAATCTGGGCCGCACACGCGCTGCCGAGGCGAGCGACTCTGGTTGCGGTGGGCGGTTACGGGCGCGGGGAGTTGTATCCGCAGTCCGACATCGACCTGCTGATTCTGTTTGACGATAGCTTGACGGCTGCGGAACAGTCCCGCTTCGAACCGCTCGTTGCCTTGTTTTGGGATGTCGGCCTGCCGATCGGCCATAGCGTGCGCAGCTTGTCCGAATGTCTGGCCGAATCAGCCCGCGACATCACCATCCAGACCAACCTGCTTGAATCTCGCTGGCTGGCGGGCGACAAGGATTTACTGGGACGCATGCAAAGCGCGCTGGCGGCGCAAATCGACCCGGTGGTTTTTTTTCAGGCCAAGCAGATCGAACAGAAAGTTCGACATGGTCGTCATACCGATGTGGCTTTGTTGCTGGAACCCAATTTGAAAGAAAGCCCGGGCGGATTGCGCGATGTACAAACCCTGATCTGGGTCGCGCAGACAGCGCATCTGGCTAAAAATCTGGTTGGACTCGCGCGCGCCGGCTTGCTGCGCCAGTGCGAAGCGCGCGCCGCCAATGCCGAACTCAACTTGTTGTCGAATTTGCGCATCCGCCTGCATTTATTGGCCAACCGGCGTGAAGATCGTTTGTTGTTCGAATTTCAGGAGCGCATCGCGCAGGGCATGGGCATTGCCCGCGACACCGACGACGCCCCCACCTCCCGCCGGGCCGCAGAACGCCTGATGCAACGCTATTACCGCGCCGCCCGACATATCCGGCTGATCAACGAACTGGTGATGGGCGAATTCCGCGCGCGCCTGATGCCGCCGGTCGACTCACGCGCCTTGTCGCAAGTGAACGACTACCCGCAAGCCCATCATTTTCGCCTCACCGGCAATCTGCTCGACGCTGAGGAAAACTTGCTGGAACGGCATCCCGAACTGCTGCTGGAAACCTTTCTGGTTCTCGCGCGTGAACCCGACATTTTCGGCTGCACGCCCCGCTTGCTGCGCGCGCTGTGGCGAGCCGGCAAACATATCGACGCCGATTTTCGCCGCGACCCGGAAAACCATCGCCGCTTCATCGCCCTGCTGAGCCAAGCCAAAGGCGTCACGCTGACGATGCGGTTAATGCATCGGCTCGGCATACTCGGCCGCTACATTCCACTCTTCAACCGCATTACCGGGCAGATGCAGCATGACCAGTTTCATATCTACCCGGTCGATGAACATGTGCTGATGGTGCTGCGCAACTTGCGCCGCCTGGTCGCCCCCGAGTACGCCCACGAATTCCCGCTCGCGCACCGTTTGATCAACGAATTCGAGCGCCAGGAAGTCATCTTCCTCGCGGCCTTGTTTCACGATATCGCCAAAGGCCGCGGCGGCGACCATTCCAGCCTTGGCGCGGTCGATGCGCTCCGCTTCTGTCGCGGCCATGGCCTGGCCATGGAAGACAGCGAATTGGTGGCCTGGCTGGTGGCGCAACATCTCAACCTGTCGCAAACCGCGCAGAAACAGGATCTTTCCGATCCCGACGTCATTGCCGCCTTCGCCGCGCGTTGCGGTGATGTACGCCACCTTACCGCGTTGTATCTGCTCACCATGGCCGACATCCGCGGCACCAGCCCGAAAGTCTGGAATGCCTGGAAGGACAAACTCACCCGCGAGCTGTATCTCGCCGCTCGCCGGGTGCTCGAAGGCAATGCCCCGCATACCGACGGCATCGAGGAAAAAAAAGAACAGGCGCGCACCCAATTACGCCTGTACGGGTTTGCGCCGGACAGCGAAAGCAAGCTCTGGAATCGTCTCGACGATATCTATTTTCTGCGTCAGGACGCACGAGATATTGGCTGGCAGACTCGGCGTCTGTTGCCGGTTCTGAATCAACCCGGCCCGATCGTGCGCGCAAGACTGGCGCCGGTCGGCGAAGGCGTCGAAGTACTGGTTTTCGCGCCCGACGAAGATGCACTGTTCGCCCGCATCTGCGCATTTTTCGCGCGCCTCGGCTACAGCATTCTCGCCGCGCGCATCCACACCACACATGACGGCCGCGCCTTGGATACCTTCTACGCGGTCGATCCGGAACATCCGCAAGTCCCCTACCGCGACTTTCTCAATTACATCGAACACGAGCTGGCCGCCGAGTTGATGCCGAATTCGGCACAACAACAAAAGCCAAGCGCGCTCCCCAATGGACGCCTTTCGCGCCGACTGAAAGCCTTCCCGCTGGAGCCGGAAATCAGTCTCTCGCCGAGCGACAATCGACGCGAAGGCGCTTTGTCCGATTACGTCCTCTCGCTCACCGCCGGCGACCGCCCCGGCCTGCTGGCCAATGTCACGCAGGTGCTGCACCGGCATGGCGCCAGCGTCATCACCGCGCGCATCAACACTCTGGGCAGCCGCGCGGAAGACGTATTCGTGATTGAAGGCGAAGCGCTGGAAAGCGCCTCGGCAAGAGTGGAACTAGAGCAAGCTTTACTCGGCGTACTGCGCGTTTAAGGGTTGCCGCCTTGGGCCCAGGTTAAAACACCCGTTCGTTCAACATCGCCAGCAAATACTGGCCGTAAGCATTTTTCTTTAACGGATCGGCCAGCTTGGCAACCTGTTCGGCGTCGATATAACCCTGGCGATAAGCAATTTCTTCCGGACAGGCGATCTTCAGACCCTGCCTTTTCTCGATGGTCTGAATGAACAGCGAGGCATCCAGCAACGATTCATGCGTACCGGTGTCCAGCCAGGCCATACCGCGCCCCATGATGGAAACGCTCAACTCATCCCACGCCAGGTAATGTTTGTTGACGTCGGTGATTTCCAGTTCGCCACGTGGCGATGGCGCCAGATTCCTGGCCACATCGACCACCCGGTTGTCGTAAAAATACAGGCCGGTGACAGCGTAGTTGGACTTCGGTTGTTTCGGCTTTTCTTCCAGGCTGATAGCCTTGCCAGCGGCGTCGAATTCGACCACGCCGTAGCGTTCCGGGTCATGCACCCGGTAGGCGAACACCGTCGCGCCGTGGGTGCTGGCGCTGGCGGCGCGCAAGTCGTGCGCCATCTCATGACCGTAGAAAATGTTGTCGCCCAGCACCAGCGCGGAGGGCGCGTTGCCAACAAAATCGGCGCCGATGATGAAGGCCTGCGCCAGGCCATCCGGACTCGGCTGCACCGCATATTGCAGATTGATGCCCCACTGGCTGCCATCGCCCAGCAATTGTTCAAAACGCGGCGTGTCCTGCGGCGTCGAAATGATCAGAATATCGCGAATGCCGGCCAGCATCAGCGTTGTCATCGGGTGATAGATCATCGGCTTGTCGTAGATCGGCAGCAGTTGCTTGGAGACCGCCAATGTCGCCGGGTATAGCCGGGTGCCGGAACCACCGGCGAGGATGATGCCTTTGCGGTTCATTGCTCACTCCTTGTGGCGTAATTGGTATCCAGCCATTTGCGGTATTCGCCGCTTGCAACATTCTCCACCCAGCCCATGTTGTCGAGATACCACTGCACGGTCTTGCGGATACCGGTGTCGAAGGTTTCGGCGGGTTTCCAACCCAGTTCACGATGAATCTTGGTCGCATCGATGGCGTAGCGGCGGTCGTGGCCGGGACGATCCTTGACGTAGGTAATCAGGCGGGTGGCGGGGCCTTCAGCGCTAGGTTGGAATTCGTCGAGCAGGCCGCAGACGCGATGCACGATGTCGAGGTTGGGCATTTCGTTCCAGCCGCCGATGTTGTAGGTCTCGCCGACCCGGCCCCGTTGCAGCACTGCGCGGATCGCGGCGCAGTGATCTGAAACATACAGCCAGTCGCGCACGTTCATGCCGTCGCCGTAAATTGGCAGCGGTTTGCCGCGCGTGGCGTTGAGGATCATCAGCGGGATGAGTTTCTCCGGGAACTGATAAGGGCCGTAGTTGTTGGAGCAGTTGGTGGTCAACACCGGCAGGCCGTAAGTGTGGTGATAGGCGCGCACCAGATGGTCGCTTGAGGCCTTGCTGGCGGAATACGGGCTGTTCGGCGCGAACGGGGTTTCTTCGGTAAAAGCGGGGTCTGCCTTGCCGAGCGAGCCGTAAACCTCATCGGTGGAGACGTGCAAAAAGCGGAAGGCGTCCTTCTCGGCTTCCGGCAGAGCATTCCAATAGGCGCGGGTTTCATCGATCAGGTGGAAGGTGCCGACGATATTGGTCTGGATGAAATCTTCCGGGCCATGGATGGAACGATCGACATGCGATTCGGCGGCGAAATTGACGATCGCGCGCGGCTTGTATTCGGCCAGCAGCCTGGCGATCAAGGCGCGGTCGCCGATGTCGCCCTGGACGAAGATGTGGCGGCCGCCTTTGCCTGACTCACCTTGCAGGCTGGCCAGGTTCTCCAGATTCCCGGCATAGGTCAATTTGTCGAGGTTGATAACGGGTTCGCTGCTTTCCGCCAACCAGTCGATTACAAAATTTGCGCCGATGAAGCCGGCGCCGCCAGTGACCAGAATCATGTTGTTTTCCTTGGTTTAGTAGGGTGCGCCATGCGCACCGATCAATGTTAAATGGTGCGCGCGGCGCACCCTACCCCGTCTTTAACTGCCGTAGCCGTTCGGATTCATCGACTGCCAGCGCCAGGTGTCTTCACACATTTCAACCAGATCGTGCGTCGCCCGCCAGCCGAGTTCCTTTGCCGCCAAAGACGGGTCGGCATAGCACTGGGCGATGTCGCCGACGCGGCGCGGCCCGATTTTGTAAGGCACGGGTTTTTCGCTGGCAATTTCGAACGCGCGCGCCATGTCGATGACGCTGTAACCCTGGCCAGTGCCCAGGTTCCAGATGCGCACGCCGGGCGCTTCCGCCAGTTTCTCGACGGCTTTGATGTGCCCCAGCACCAGATCAACGACGTGAATGTAATCGCGCACGCCGGTGCCGTCCGGCGTCGGATAATCGTCGCCCCAAATGTTGAGATATGCGCGCCGGCCGACCGCAACTTGCGCGATATAGGGCATCAGGTTGTTCGGCGTGCCGCGCGGATCCTCGCCGATGCGACCACTCGGGTGCGCGCCGACCGGGTTGAAATAACGCAACAAGCCGATGTGCCAGGCCGGGTCGGAAATCGCCACATCTTGCAGGATTTTTTCGATGAACAGCTTGCTGGTGCCATAGGGGTTGGTGGTGCCGCCCACCGGAAAATCCTCGCGGATTGGCACGCTGGCCGGGTCACCGTAAACCGTGGCGGAGGAACTGAACACAATCGTCTTCACGCCCGCCGCCTGCATGGCTTCGAACAACGTGACACTACCGGCGATGTTGTTGTCGTAATACATCAGCGGCTTTTCCACCGACTCGCCGACCGCTTTCAGCCCGGCGAAATGGATCACCGCATCGATGTCGTGCGCTTGAAACAGGTTGTCCAGCGCGATGCGGTCACGGATATCGCCTTCGATAAACGGGAAGTCCTGGCCGGTCAGTTCACGCACGCGTTTCATCGATTCCGGGCTGCTGTTGCACAGGTTGTCGAACACGACGATGTCGTAGCCGGCGTTGAGAAATTCGACGCAGGCGTGCGAGCCGATGTAGCCCGCGCCGCCGGTAATCAGGATGGTTTTCATGGTTTCACTCCAACATCAATCAAATACGACGGTTATCTAAAACACTTTCAGCCCATGTCAGAACGTGCAAGACCATAACCTCTGCCTCGATGCGGCTGACCAGTGCGATGTCCTCATCGTCGTAGCGAAACAGTACCGCATACGAATTCAGCACTGCGACTTCATCGGGCGGACAAGGTGTTTCTATCCCGTTTTCCAGTAGTGCAGCTGCCAACGTCAGCAGATTGTGCGTGCGACCGAACGGCACCCTATTCGCCGTCATCACGGCTTTGAACGCTTTCTCGATAGCCTGTTGCGCATGAAACAGCACCGATGCATCGCGCAAATGTGCTGCAGGTATCAGATAAACAAAGGTATCTCGGTCTGCCTGGGCTAGATACAACAGTTTCAGGGCCTCTTCACGCTCGGGCGTCATACACCACCTTGCCTTCATTCAATGCGTGATGAAGCAGCGTGCCAGGCACTTGACCACGTCGCGCCACCTCCTGTTCCGAGTACACCAGCACATCCACTCCGAGACCGAGATACCCGATGGAACGGGTCAGTCTGAGCATTTCCTGGCCACGATCCGCTACTTCATTTTCTACAATCAGCAAATCGATATCGGATTGTGCATCTGCATCGCCACGTGCATGCGAACCGAACAGAATGATCTGACGCGGTTGTGCGACCAACAAGACGCGATCAACCGCAGTTTGCAAAATTTGGGCGAATAACATCGCAACGCTCCTTGAATCGGGTTATGCGAGTTCAGTCAAATACAACGGTCTTGTTGCCATACACCAGTATCCGGTTGTCGATGTGCCAGCGCACCGCGCGCGACAACACCACTTTCTCCAGATCGGCACCCTTCTGCACCAGATTATCCAGTTCGTCGCGATGCGAAATGCGGGTCACATCCTGTTCGATGATCGGGCCATCATCAAGCACTTCCGTGACGTAATGACTGGTGGCGCCGATCAGTTTCACACCGCGTTCAAACGCCCGCTGATACGGCTTGGCGCCATGGAAAGCGGGAAGGAAGGAATGGTGGATGTTGATGATGCGATTCGGATAATGACTCATGAACTCCGGCGACAGCACCTGCATATAACGCGCCAGCACGACAAAATCGACATGATGCGCTTCCAACATAGCGCGTTGCTGCGCCTCAGCCTCGGGTTTGTTTTCCTTGTTCACCTGAATGTGCTGAAACGGTATTTTGTAAGCCTCGGCCAGCCAGTGGGTATCCGGATGATTGCTGATGATCAACGGAATGTCGCAATACAGTTCACCGGCATGGTGGCGATAAAGCAGGTCGGCCAAACAATGGTCGTATTTGGAAACAAAAATCGCCATGCGCGGCTTGACGCTGGATAGCGACAGACGCCACTTCAGGGCATGAACATCGGCAATCGGGGCGAAGGCCTCGTCAAACTTGTGCAAGCCCAGTTCAAAACCTTCCAGCGCCCATTCCACCCGCATCAAAAACAGGCCTGCGGTGCTGTCCTGATGCTGATCGGCATGCAGGATGTTGGCGTTGTGTTGCAACAGAAAATTGGCAATGGCGGCGACCAGACCTTTTTTGTCCGGGCAGGCGATAAGGAGAACGGCGGAGTTGCGCATGGCGATGAATACAGTGCGAAAAATGGCCGCAATGATACCGCGCCTGACCCGTTAACTCGTTTGGGCATCGTCAGCAGTTGGAATCCCCGCCAGTTAGGGGCTTTCGATGAACAAGATGGGCAATTATGGGTGTGCTGGCGAGTACGTGATGCGATGCAAGGCGACGGACGCGCGGATTGCCATTCCCTGCGAGGGACCGGTAACGTAGCAGCGCGCCCGTCGGCGCAGCCTGAATGTTCAAGTTATTCATGGACAGTCCCTTAGCTTCACCAGCTTTGATCGCCCCTGTCCAGAAGCACCGAGATGGCACTCCCGCGCGTGGCATCTGTGGATAAGTCAGCCCCCTACAAGCCAACCAGCCCGCCTGCTGAAGCGATCCGAAACCGCCGCCTGTAGATAAACCTGTGGACATTTTGTGCATAATAAAAAATATTGACTGAGGCCACTCAAACACTAGAATTAGCGTCCGCCACATACAAAAACACTAGATTTAGTGTTTTCTAATAAACAAAATCACCACCACCGCATGCCACGAAAGTCTTCGCCAACAGACTAGGGCAGCAGACATGAAGGAGACGCACCCATGCAGCTTTCCACCGACTTCCAGACATCTGGCAACAGCATTCTGATCACTGATATACAAGCCCAGGAATCACCGGCGACGACCAGCTACCCCGATCATAAAATCATCCGCCGCAATGGTGCGGTGGTCGCCTTCGAACCCAACAAGATCGCCATCGCCCTGACCAAAGCGTTCATCGCCGTCAATGGTGGCCAGGCCGCCGCCAGCGCCCGCATCCGCGAAGTGGTGGAAAACCTCACCAACAATGTCGTCAACGCATTGATTCGTCGCCAGCCCAACGGCGGCACTTTCCACATTGAAGACATCCAGGATCAGGCCGAACTGGCATTGATGCGCTCCGGCGAACATGAAGTCGCCCGCGCCTATGTGCTGTATCGCGAAAAGCGCAACGAAGAACGCGCCAAGCAAAAACATCAACAGGTTGAGGAACATACGCTGTTCTGCCTGGAAAACGGCGAACGTCGTCCGCTCGATCTGCGGCATCTGACTGAAGTAGTCGGCGCTGCCTGCGAAGGGCTTGAAGAGACCCACCCGCAAATCATTCTGCAAGCCACGCTGCGCGACATCTACGACGGCGTACCGATGGACGAAGTGCGGCGTTCGCTGATCCTGTCGGCGCGTTCGCTGATCGAGAAAGACCCGGAATACAACTACGTCACCTCGCGCCTGCTGATGCACTCCATCCGCCGCGAAGTGCTGGGCGAGGAAGTCGGCCAGCATGAGATGAACGCCCGCTATGCCGATTACTTCCAGCACTACATCAACCAGGGCATCGAAGCCGAACTGCTCGACGAGCGCCTGCGCCAGTTCGACCTGCCGCGCCTGGCCGCCGTGCTCGACGCCGACCGCGACCTGCAGTTCCAGTACCTCGGCCTGCAAACCCTGTACGACCGCTACTTCCTGCACATTGACGAGCGCCGCATCGAACTGCCGCAAGCCTTCTTCATGCGCGTGGCAATGGGCCTGAGCCTCAACGAAATCGACCGCGAAGCGCGCGCGCTGGAGTTCTATCAGGTGCTGTCGACCTTCGACTACATGAGCAGCACGCCGACGCTGTTCAACGCCGGCACCCGCCATTCGCAACTGTCTTCCTGCTACCTGACCACCAT
>JFJP01024028.1_pt1 | contig 27977 bp, 26 predicted proteins | sample 431651 | NCBI WGS metagenome assembly JFJP01 (sample SAMN02602958, study PRJNA72255) | Microbial mat metagenome, whole genome shotgun sequencing project. | biome: fresh water; feature: sink hole; material: water; isolation source: purple microbial (photo- and chemosynthetic) mats found in... | reverse complement strand
GTTTTAACCGCTTGAAGGCCAGCTTCACCCCCACCAGCTTTATCGGCAACCTCTTGTAAATAGTGCTGAGCACTATCTTGGGAGATAGAATCAGCATGGCTTTTAACATATTGTTCTTTTTGAGTGGCAGTCTGCGCCACAGAGAGAGCCTCTTTGTAAGAGTTGGCTGTTGCATTGGACTGAGTTTGCGCTTGCGAAAATTTCGAAGAAAAGGAATCTTGGGTGGATTGAGAAACATTGCTAGATGTTGCCAATACGGATGAGGCTTCGTGTGAATAATTTTTTGAAAACTTATCAGCAAACGATTTTTCAAGAGCACTCTGGTGGGCATCTTTGTCGGTTGAAGTTCCTTGCCAGCCGCCAGCGGCTGATGCACTAAGGCTTGCACTGACGCCTGTTGCCATTCCAAGAATTTTTGTTCCAAATTGCTTATCTGTATCAAAACCAACTCTGCCTTCCATTTGAGCTTTGGTGTAAAGCTGACTGGCTTTTTCTTTGGTCTGAGAGTCAATTTCTTTATTTGCCACCATCTCGTCCAATGTTTTACTAAACGCTCTTTTCTCTGCCTCTTGTTGCGAGGTTGATACCTCTGTGCCATCGGCTTGAGAAGCCATCTTGATGGCATCAGTTGCCAGTGAGTTTTGATTAGTGAGTGCGCGTGTGTGTGCCTCTTCTGAGCTTTGGACTCTTTGCATTGCTTTTGCTTTTTCTTGGGAAGCAGATTGAAGTGTTAGCTCTTGTATTGCCCCTGTGGTTCCATTGTTTACAGTAACACCTGTCACATTTTCCCCATCATAACTGGCCTTGTTCCCACCGGTGGTTTCCATGGATGTGGTGCTTTTGCCATTAACCTTTTGGGTGACGTGTTTGGTTCCTGCTCCATCTGTGGTAGTGTTAGTGTCAACACCATTGAGGTTTGTGTGTTCTTGAGAACCATCAGCGTTGACCACATCAAGACCACCTCGTTTGTTCACCGATTGGGTCCCATTCACCCCAGCTTTGGTTAGACCATAATCTTGATGGCCTCTTGCCATATCGGAGGATACCCCCATGCCAACACTGACCTGCCCTACACCGTTGCCAAGAGAAGAGAGCATATTGCCACCAAGTTTGATGAGTCCTGCAGCTACACCGTAGCTCGCAACGGCCATATACCCCAAAAAGGCCATAGCTTTATGTGTCTCTTCTTTAATAGCGCCATTGGTCATTAAGGTCAGTTGGTCTGTGGTGCCAAGATCGGAAATAAAAAGATTGGGTACGGAGCTTGTGATTCTTTCAATGGCCATGTAATTGATAAGAGAGAGTATCAGTGACCAGACAACTAAACTCAACTGAAAGCCTATCACTGAGCCTAGGTAGGGAGCAGGAGAGGCTGTTGCAATACTCATAAGGGCTAAAACCCATATCAGTCCTATGGCTATTCCTTGCATCACTCCCCTCATGGAGGGAATCCACTCTTTGGCAAGCATGCCCATGGTTGTCCATTTGCCTTGCATCTCTCTTTGAGCCAATGCGCTTCCGTAAGCTAATTCGGAGGGGTTAAGACCACTTGCAACAGCACTGTTGACCATGGCTTCATTGGATAGGTTTATAGCAATCTGCTGTTTAATGCTATCATCAGCAGATTTGGTTGAATCAAAGAGTTGCTGCGTAAAATTTTCTCCCGCCGTACAGATATCATTAATGGACGTTTCTGCTGCTTGTGCACCGGAAGAGCCAGCCATAAGAGATTGTGCTTTTTGGGTGCATGTAATCGTTCCTAAAAGGTCTGTTTGAGTGACTTCGTAGCATGCTTTGACTATCCCTGTAGGGTTTGCATTGTTGTAAACGGTTGTAAGACGAGAGTTGCTACTGATAATGTATGACGATAAGTCCTTACTCTTGTAGTACGACTCAACATCTTTAGATCCATCACTGAGGTCATAGACGATACAGTTTTCATGAAATTCCATAAACGTATTGTATTGATGGGTTCCAACCGTTGCTTTAGACATGGCATCTACATAGTTAAGCCCAAAGCCATACCCCATTCGTGAGAAAGAATAGGTGAGGGCATTGGCATCCATCATGGCACTTTCCATGCTTGTTAGGGCTGCTTTTTCAAAGTTGGTGAGTGTTGAAAAGAGTAGCTTGATGCCAATAGGCGCGTAACACTCATCATCACCATTAACAGGACGGCATTTGGACCAAGAAGCTAAAGAGAGTTCATTGGCCGATAAAACATAGACCCGATGTTCCGAAGTTTGCTTTACGGTTAAAAAGAATATCACCGTTGCTTGGGTAATCGCAAAAAACATAAACATTTTTAAGCCAAGAATGGAGGGCTTCATGCCATCCCCTTTGGCATATTCACGCATAAAAACAACCAGCATACCAATGATGGCAGCATATTTTATCAAAATGGCCAAGCTGTCAATGTTGAGAAAAAAATAGAGAAAGGAAAAGACTGCAGCAATTGATTTTCCATTGCCCCACGTCCAGATAATATCTGCATTATTAGCAGCCAAAGCATAGGAGGATAGCATAAGAAGAGCGACAAGCATTTTAAACATTATTTCTCCTTATTTTTGGTTTTGAAAAATGTCTCTTTGTCCAACAAGGAATCTAGCCATGTACTTTTAGCTTCTGAGTTGATTTGTTGAATCGTATGCTCCAAAGAGGATACCCCATAGGCAATCCAAAAATTGCTAACCATGGCTGGATCGATAGGGGCACTTGTTTCAAGTTGGCCATCATCGTTGGCAACATAGATAAAGGCTGGAGCTTTTTCAATACCGTATTTGCGGGTGACTTTGGGATTAATTTCCAAGGTAATAGTGTAAACTTCTTGATTGTTCGGATCCAATGGATATTTTTTGACAATCCTTTCTAGATACTCTTTTGTAGGTTTAAAGGATGTAGCAGACCCTACTAGACCTCTTAAAACAAATGTGACATTCTCTTTGCCTTCTAATTGTTTAAAATAGTCTCTAAGCAGAGTATCTGGCATGGATGATGAGATGACAATAAAGAGTTTTTCTCTGCTGTTGGGGCGGTTGGTATGTTCAATAAATTCACGTGTATCGTGGGTTGAATCCATTTTTTTACCCGCAATTTCATAATTTTCAAGTATAAAGTGTTTATTTTCTTTGATGGCATCCCTAAAATGTTGATCTTTGCTAAGGGCTTCAATGTTCGAGGCGTGTTCGCTTTGATACATTTGAGCGAGGCTTTGCCCAAAAGCAGAGTGTTCTATGGCATGCATCGTGCTATTGACATCTTTGAGTGTTGCAATGTCACTGATTTTTATCGTTTTAGCCGTGTTGGATTGTCGTTGTATGTCGGGTTGAATTTTATGTTTGAGATACTTTTCATTAAAGCGTGTTAACTCTTCTTGTGTGACATTCGCATCTCCAAAGTCGGTGTTTGCCGACATGTGGCTGATGCAGCCTAAGCATAGACTCAAAGCAATAATCCAAGGGTTCATTTTAGGCATGATTTTTAAGCTCCTGGTGGGTAGATACGCTCAATGTCATAAAAGGTGCACCCAAAAGCGTGGTAATAGCATTTTAAAATGCACAGCATTCGCGTTTTTTAAACACTAAGAATCCAAAATTATCCCCATTAAATGGAATATTTTTTGCCATTCCCCACGTTGCGGCATCCTCTCCAATTACCATGCCTTTTGGATGAGCCCTTGGGTATAAGATTTGCATGCGATAGGCATTTTTATGCCATATGGGGGCGGGTGTTTTATAGCATAGCATCGCACCAGGTCCAAAAGCATTCCACAATACCAACTCGCGGTGGAGTTTATAGATAAAAGAAGCAGTAATGCTTGCAGCGTCCTCAACAAGATTGGTTGTATGCGTGTTTCCAGACATAGGATAGGCATTACCCCATGAGCCTTTACACCAAAACAACGGATCAAGTGAATATCCTGCCAGCGAAGAAACACTATCTGCCATGCATGCAAGATTGGTAATAGGATTTCCAAACAATAAAGCCTCAGGATTAATCAAAGCGGTGAGCATATCATCTTGCCACAGGGGATCAACCTCTGTAATATAGGCTAAATCAAACCCTGTTTGCTCTAAGCACATAAAATCTGTAAGCATCTCGATAATGGCAAAGATGGGGAAATCGTACCAATGGACTTGCATAAAGGTTTTACCAGCGTTTTCTTTTTGGGTCGTTTTACTCGCTTGTGAGCCATCAAGGGTTCCCTTAGATGGATTGGCGATTTGGAATCCAAACATGGGAAAGCAAAATGCTTCACTCACGGTTTCAGCAATCCGACTTGCCTCAAAAAAGCCAACCGGAATGCCGATGCGCATAAAAATGGGTGGAGGCATAGGGCATGTGCAAATAGGTTGTCTCGCTCCAGAAAGTAAGGGTTGATTTTTCATGGGACCATCGATGATGGTAATGCCACTAATCGTAATGGGAAACATGCATTCCCAGCACACACTAAAAAGGGTATTGATAATGGCAAAACCCCCTGTGGGACATTTGGCTTCGATTTTAGGGGGTGCTATCAAAAGGAGCATCGCTATTAATAAAAGAACAGCACTCGCTTTAGTCTGTTTGAGAGGGTTCATTGACACGCACCTCCTTGATTTTTAAGCGATTCTTTTCTTGCATCACCACTGAGGGGGTTGCCTTGATGCCCATTCGATGAATGATGGCATCATTTGCAAAAAAGAGATGTTGCCCTAGGGCTTTAGTGGCTTCTAGATAGCTTCCTTGGGTGATTAGAATTCTATAATGTGCAGAATTTAGCATCTCTGAGCGCTTAAGCCAGGCTATTTCAGCTGTTCGTGTTGCATTGATAAAGACAATGGCATAAGGCAAGGAGATATAATCCATCGGGTCAAATGTGTATCCAGCCTTGTAGAGTATTTTTCCATTAGCATCTTTGATGTCTTTGGGATTGGTGTAGTCTGTTTTTGCAAAATACTCTTTATCTTCGGTAGCAAAGGGCAGTTCACTTTTTAGTTTAGGGGCAATGGTGGTCATTTTATCCATGGCGTGTTGTTTGAGTTCCTTATATTTTTTTTCAATGCTTGGCCCATTGTTTTGAATATGTGCTTGGATGGCATCAATGATGTCTCTTTCTGCAAAATCGTATGTTTTTCCCACATAAAAGGTGGTATTGGCTAAAAGAAAAGTCGATGTGATAAAAGGGGCGATACCTATTTTAAACATTAGTGAGCGCCATTTATGGTAGGGTAGAAATGGCTTAGAATGTTCTCGATAACCTGCCTCTCATGCTTTGAGAAGAGGTTGGTGGCTTCGTAGTGTTTGAGCGTTTTTGCGATAGCCACTTTTTTGACCCTATGGGGTCGATAATTTGTTTCAGAAGAGAGTCCTACGAACTCATCAGCAATGTTCACGATGGCTGCATTTTTATCTTTGTTCATGATGTTAAAATACCCTTTAGCATTGGGTTTTTCATGATGCAGTTCAACAATCTTAGCGCTGCTGTGAAGACCTCTTTTTTCTAAAAAATGTGCACTGTAATGCACATGGTCTTTAATGATATTGCTTTCATGCGCACTGCTAATAAAATCAGCCCTGCTAATAATTTTTTCTAACATCAAAAGCCCAATATTGGCATAATACCCTGCAAAAAACAGCGCATCACTTTTGCACTCCAAGGCTTCTGAGAGTCGCTCGACTAGCCCACCAACCAGCTCTATTTTCCGTCCATGTTCTCCTTTGAGTATCTTCAAGGATTGGATAAAGTCTTTTAAAAATCTTTTTTCATACACAATATCCACACCCATTGGCGTGGTGCTTATCCCCGTGTGTTGTGTCACCTATTCCCCTTTATTAAATGTGCGTGTTTCTCGAGCGATGCGTATCGATCTAAAGGCTTTTCCTGTTAACATCAAAACAAGAGGCAACAGGCCAAAGAGGGTAAACACAGCAAGCATTTCCTTGCCCGTTGCTCTAAGCTCTGGCAATACCTGTTGATACATCACGGTATAAAATTGCTCTTTTGTTCCTAGCCAATCGTGGGCAATTTCAAATACATTCAAAATCCAATAAAGCCCAGAGGACCAACCATAGAGCTCTTTTGGGTTGTTTTCAAAATAGGTGACAATGAAAAAAATAAAAGCTGATAAGGCAGTGGCTGAAATGAGTAAAAATACGATTCTTCCCATCATCAGCATGAACATCATTCGTGCAGAGAGATCCCCATAAACAAAATATTTAAAACACGAAGCAATATACAGGCTGTAGCCTACAATGCTAAAATACGTGCACGCAAAAATAGCAATAGGAATAAAGGGCTTGGTTTCAAAGGTGGAAAAAATAAACACTTGCGCCAATACCATGGCAAAGAGTAAAAGAATAATTTCCCAATTAACGATGCTGCGAATGAGAAGATCAAAAAACGTTTTAACGGAAGAGCTATTGGTAAGCCCAGACCAAAAGAACTTTAGTTTGTCAGCATCTGTGAAATAGTCTTTAGGTAGTTTATTCTCAATATTTCGTTCAATGGCATATTGGCTTTGAATTCTAGCCATTGCACCAATAATGGTCCAACTCCACTCTTCTTCGTGGCGTACGCTGTCTAGCTCTGCTATAAAATCTTTGCCGCTACTATGGTTATGAGATGGCGATGAGCCACCACTATTTACAGATGAACCATTCATGCGTTGGTCTGCTTTTTAAAGAAGATATTCACAGGTAACGTTGCTCTAATAAGCGCCATTTGTGACGCATCTAAAAAAGGTGCTTGGCGATAGAGTATAAAGGTATCCTCACTTTTCTTTTTGAGTGTTACGGTGCCTTGTATTAATGCGTAAACACTCTCTTTTAAAATCCGAACACTTTTTCGTGTGAGCATGAGTTTATTCTCCTTGATGTGTAAAATTTTAAAATGAAGGGTACTTCCTGTTTCGTAAAGTCCATTGCGCCGCTCTTTTTGGTATCCATTGGCATAAGCAAAGAAAGCCCTCTCCCCTTTGATGGCAACGAAGCAGCCGTTTTGGGTGGTGTTTAGAATTTCTCCTCTTAGAATGTCGCCTGGTGTAAACAGGGCAAAAAGCCTATGATTTGTCTTTTGCTTTTTTCTAATCTCTAGTTCATGCGCAAGTGCTTTTCTGCTTTTTTTATAAGATTTATAGGTTACTACGGTGCGTGTCCCATCACGATTGATACGAAGAATCTGCAGGCGATTGTGTTCATCCGTTGTGAGAAGGATGTTTCTACCCAGACTCTTGGAGAGAACACTTTGCAAGGCAAGGACAACATCTTCATTCTCCAGTCCGTATTCTTGTTTAATGGCTTCTATTTCGGCGGTGAATTCAAAAGAGGGTTTATTCATGTAAGCCACCTGTCAGTATTAAAAAACATACGTAATTTATTATAATTTTACAACCATTTCGCATGCGAAATAGCAGATTAGTTGCCATTCGAATTTATCCCAAAACTCGACATTTTTTGCTGTATGGTAACCCCTACTTTGGCATCAAAGGTCGTCTTTATTTTTGATTCTAAATCACCATAAAACTCAGATAGATCTAATTTTGAAAAGTCAATCTTTTGAAATTCTTCTGGTGTAAATCCCTTACAGTTTGGTGACTTAGCCTCACCCCATGGCATAGCAATTTGAGGTCTTCCTTGTTCATGGATGATGCGTGCTAGCTTGGAATTAAAGACGCAGTAGGTCTGTTTCTTCTGAACACAGATTTTTGTAAAGCCTAATTTGAGATATTTTGAACAGTATTCACCGATATAGTGACTCTTATCCATGGACTCTTTGCGATATTTTGCAAGCAACCTCTCATCTTCTTTGCATTGGCCTCCAAATAAAGCACCAAGCCCCGTACCTTTTTCTTTTTGGCAACAACCGCCACCAAGCAGACCAAATAAGATGTCCCAACTGCGACAGCGCATATCTTTACCATTAAAGAGTCTAATTTGACCCGAACAAGAACCGTCGTTGTTAAAGCCCTGGTTGGCACTGTCGGTTGAACCCACACTGGTATCAGCACTTTCAAGATTGCTTTCTCCAAAACAAGGAAAAGGCGAGCATTGCCATTGGTTGTCTACGTAAGAGCAAGGCCTATCAGTGGCATCAAGACATGTATTTTTCTCTCTTCGACAATTATTCGTCGGCGCAACTGCACTATTGCAAGCATCATCAAGCGAGGAGCTGTTATCGGTAGAATGATTTGGATCTGTTTTTGTTGTGCTGCAATCCCCTCCTGTATTGCTAGGGATGTAATTATACCCTTGGGCGTTTTGGCTATCAGGGCATGTGTAGGCATAAAATGTGTAATAGACGGTTTTTTGACATGTACCATCAGGCTGGACATTAGGATGTGTTGGTGGACACGACAACGCTTTTTGTCTATAGCACTTTGTTGGGTCTGCACTAATGAGCGAACCATTAACATAGCCACTATCGTTACAAACATAAGAATTGGACGTATCAAGTGTGAATGTGTTTGTTAAGTAAGGACTACCAATAGCACTCCCCGAGCAATAAGCATCTTGAAAATAAATAGAACACGCCCCGCTTGCATTACATACAATTCTTCCTTGAGAACGTGTGTATGGTTGATAAAAAACACCACTAATGAACTCATTGACATTCACAATATTGACCGTTTTTTTCAAGCTTCCTTGAGAAGGGCAACAGTCATAATATTTTACCGTAGCCCCATTGCCACTGCATGTAATGTCTATATGACAACAAGAATCAGCCCCTGGGGCACATTGAACAGATTTAGTGACACACGAAAGGTTACTAATGAGTGTTGCATCTTTAGCACTACTGTCATAACACAGACCATTTATCATTGTTCCATCACAAATTTTTTGTGTGTAATCAGAGGTGGTGCCTGTCCCTTGTATGCTTTGTCCATCAAGATAGTCCCATTGCTTGGCACAGGGTGCCATCTGTGCTGGACAGAATTCATTTCCATGGATATCCGTTTGACATGTAAAGGTTTGGGACGAACTGGACAACTCTCCTTCTAAGCCCGTTATTGCCGCTCCGGTACTTGTTGTCCCAGTATTGTAAATGGTATCCGTGCATTTTCTATCAAGTACTGTATCACTCGAGGCCCCACCTAAAACACACTCTGGTTTTGTGTCAAATTCGAAAATAGCTTTATACTGTATAGGATTATTATTTTCTTGTGCATGGTTTCCAAAACTTCCCCATTGCCCATTAGGCCCAATAACAATCCAATGTTCCCCAAGCACAGACACCATCTGTTTTCCATTGATAATGTCTGTGCTGTAAACACGGTTGTCTGGCTCCATGTTTGCCCAGTTTGCATAGGTGAGCGGTGTATTTTTGATTGTTATGAATCGTGATGCGTTTGTGGCGCAAGAGACAGTGTGGCATAAATCAGATTGAGTAAAATTGGGATCATAAATACCAATCCATGCCGTACCAAAGGTGCTTGCCAAGAAAGTATTTTCAGCGCTATCGTTTGGAATGGCGAGATACCCACTGTTATTTTCAGCAATCTGCTTAGCCTGTGAAAAAGTATATTTCGAACCACTCAGGGCGTAATAGTGTCCAGCATATTCTTTGAATTCACCAAAATCACTACACTCCATGCCCAGTAAGCGCATGGCTATTAAGGCAAAAAGGAATGAGACTCTTTTGCGTGATTTCACAACCTTCCTTCGTGTGTTTGATGATGGAATTTTACAGTCTTATTGATTTTTAATTGGCACAAATTATAAAAAAACTAACCAAATAAATTTTTACTATGTGTTAAGATTCCATCCATCATTCATACAGGAGTCACGTTAATGAATCAAAAACAGTTGCTGTTATTAGGCATTGTATCTTTCGGAATAGCCATAGAGGCTATGGCACAAACCACAGGCCTTGCAGGGTCTGCTGGAGCTTATACGGTGAGTGGGACCGATACATTTGGTCTTAAAGAAATCATGGTTAAGTTAGCCAATATTGTCAGTGATGATGGTTTAAATAAGATTATCGGCTTTGGCGGAACGCTAGGGGGTGCCGTGTTGGCGTACCAAAAGAATTATGTTGCCGGAGCCATGACAGCCGTTGTTAGCATGATTGTTGGCTTCTTGCCTCGATTTGTCGATGGGGCTTACGGTTTAATGATATAAGACAAACCCTTAGGTAAAAGAGTTACGCATGGAAGAAACGAGCGATAGTGGGTATGTCTACATAAACAAACATATTGATAGTTTGCCTATGTTCTGTAATTGGACAATAGATGTTGTTTTTATATTTTTAGTTTTTTTTGAGGCTGGAATTTATTTTGCCTCAGATTTTATAGGAACATGTATCTTCATTGTACTTGGGTGGATTGTGACATGGTTTTATTCAAAAGTTAAAAATAATTCAATCAAGGGTTATTTTAAACAATTAATTTACCGAAGCAATTTTGTAGAACCAACAATTTTAGTCCCTAGTTACCAATGTAAGTTTCTAGGCGCATAAAGACGTTTAGCACACCATCACAAGGAGTTTGGAGCGTATGGATTTTAATCAATTTATAAACACATTCGACACCGTAGCATTCGAAAATAAAGCATTTCGCATGGTTACCTTGGTGATGGCCTTTACAATCTTGGTGTTGGTCTATTTTCTTGTAGCAAAAGTAGATAATCAACGCGTTGTTGTGATGCCACCCTTTATTACATTAAAAGAATTTTGGGTCAGTGGTGAAAATGTATCCGATAGTTATCTCGAAATGGTAGCAGATGGTATTGCCTATAATGTGCTAAACATTGCCCCCGAAAGAAAGCCCAATACAGAATTTCTCTACTCTTTAACACCATCAGAGCATCAAAATGCTGTAAGGGGTGCGATTGAGAACCAGATTAAATTTATTCAAAACAACTCCATTTCTCAAGTTTTTTATACCCATTCCTATGACGTAAAGACCAAAGGGCTCATCAAGGTTACGGGAGTGCTTAAGCAGTATGTTGGAGATAAAAAAATGGAATCTTCTCTATACCATCTTAACATTACCTACTTTGTCAAAGGTGGACGGTTTTGGCTCAAAGGAATAGATTTAAAAAAAGATGGCGTCCAAATAGCCGCAGAAGAGGAGAGATAAAATGAGAAACGCCGTGATCTGTATCGTGGGACTGAGTATGACATTGTTTGCCAAAGGCCCTCTTAATCAAGAGTGGGACTATCAAGGAGTAGCTTTGAGTGTTCCTGTGAGTTTTGAGCAAACGAACCGAATTGTCTTGCCATCCAAAATTGTATCAAAAGTCTTTTCGAAAGAAAAAAATCTTGAGATTGTTACCAACGGCAACCAGGCATTTATTAAATTTTCTCCCATGGTGGAAACCACTAAAATGCAAATGGAAGCCGAAAAAGAGGCTAAGCCTCAAAAACAAGAAATCAAGTATGTTCAAACAGGTCCAACAGAGCTCTATTTGCTTGCAGAAGATGATGTAACATACAGTTTTATTTTGGTTCCTTCTAAAATTGATGCACAAACCATTACAGTTACCCATACAACAATCCAAAAAAAAGAGTTGGACTATAAAGAAACTCACACACCTTTTAGAAATACGCTAGATGCGTTAACGCAAAAGATTTTTTCGAACAAACGGCTCGGGGGCTACGAAAGTGAAGTGAGGCATGAAGAGGTTGCCTCCTCGTCCATGATAGATATTATGCACACCCAAACATTTAAAGGCTCCAAACTAACGGTATTCAAATTCGAATTACATAATAAAACAAACAAGGGCATTGAGGTACAAGAAAGAGATTTAATGGCGCTTACAGATCAGCCCATATACCGCATTGCTCTTTATTATGATAATGAGATTATGGAAATTCCGCCATACGCAAAAGCTACGGCAATCATTATTGTGGCCAACGACGAGGTTAAATGATGCTTGAGTTTTTAAATAAAATCAAAAGCAGTAACGATCGAAAAAGCTTTCAAAGTGCACTGAAAGTACTCATCTTTTTGATTCTGTTTGCGTTGGTTATCTTTGCGGTCAAAACAACAGATAAACGAGATACCAAAACGGATTCGGGCACGTTTAGCATTATCAAAGAAGATAAGGCTCTCAAGGCAAAATGGGTGGGAGAGGCTGCAGGGGAGCTTAAAATCCACAACGATAGTATCAAAAACATCCAAAGACAGATGCAAGAGATTTTGCAAGAAAATAAAGCCCTTAATGAGCGATTAAAAAAACAAGAGAATGAAAGAACGTCCCAAAAGGTAGAAGAGACCAAGGAAGAAAACACACTGTATAAAAAATTTCCAAAACCCTCCAAAGAGGAGAGTGAGGTGTTGGAAAAATTTGTGCCCAAGGGAGTTAAGAGTCTAGAAGAACTCACAGGGAAGACAGCAAAAGAGGAGGATGTTCGAGCCTTGAGTGCACAGAAGATTCTCTCTAAAACTGCAGTGATTGAAACAAAAGAGTATCAGGGCAGTTTGGCTTTCGAATCGGTTGCCCTTAAAAAAAGCGACACACAAACGCCTGAAAGAAAGAGTCTTGATCTTTTGCCCACAGGTTCTATTATTAAAGCCATACTCATCAACGGTATGGATGCCCCAACCATGAGTCAAGCCAAAGATAATCCACTCATCACCCACATGATTGTAAAAGACTTGGCTATTTTGCCCAATACCTATCAATACGACATGCGCCAATGTTTCATTCTAGGCGAAGGATACGGTGATTTGAGTGCAGAGAGGGTCTATGTGCGTACCAACAATCTTTCGTGTATTACCGAGGAGGGGGAACATATTGACTTTGAAATCAAAGGGTATGTTGCGGGTGAAGATGGAAAAATAGGTATGAGAGGGGAGGTTGTTTCCAAACAAGGTGCGGTGATTGCGCGAGCCATTGTGGCAGGCTTTGTTGATGGTGTGGGTAAGGCTTTCTCTCAAGTAGGCAATACGGTACAAGTCACCCCTTATGGCACAACATCCACGAGTGCGGATATTAGCAGCAGTGAATTGGCAAAAAAAGGAATCTACAGTGGATTTAGCTCTGGTGCAAACAGACTTGCTGATTTTTACTTAAAGCTAGCAGACCAAGTCTTCCCTGTCATTGAAATAGAAGCCGGTCGAGAAGTGGATATTGTGATTACCAATAAAAAAGAGATGAGTACCTTGGAAAATGACAGATACAAAGAAGAGCATGCTGCTAATAAGACCAACAGCACTCAGGTAAAAAATGAAAAAAAGGAACCAAAGTGAGAGTGAAACAAATAGCCCTCTTCGTCATGCTTACCTGTATGCTTGTGGGTGAGTCATTGAACGCTAAGGGAGAAAAAGAAAAAGAGCTTTTAGAGCTTGCAAAAACAATGATGCCCTCAACCACGATTCTTAATGTCAAACAAACAGAGATTCCAAACATGCTGGTTGTTTTATTGGCCAATGAAGATATTGTCTATCTTGTCCCCTCGCAAAAACTGGTTTTTATTGGCGAGATCTACACCACAGATGGGGTGAGTGTCTCTGAAAAACACATGGCACAGATAGGGGCTAAGAACACGAAAAATAACAGTGATGGAACATTGGACATCTCCCCACTTTTTAAAGTCAGTACGCGCATGAAGATAGGCAATAGTGCCTATGGTTTGATTGTGTTTACGGATCCAGAGTGTCCCTTTTGCCAACAGCTGGATACCTTTTTAAACGCCAAAGATATCACCGTTGATCATATCTTTACCCCCATTGACGCTTTGCATCCAAACGCGAGAGCCAAAGCCATTAAAATCGTCATGGAAAAAAATACTATTTCAGAAGAAGAGGCAATCATGCGAATCAGAGAGGGTGAAAAAATAGCATCGGCATTGGGCATAAAAGGGACACCCCAGAGCATCGTGTATGAGATTCAAACCCAAAAACCTGTCAATGCAATAGCTGGGGCAGACACAAAGGCTTTTGGTCCATACCTCAAAGGCAAGCTCCAATGAAACATTTTTTCAAAAAAACAGTCGTTTTGGGCGTGATGTTTTGTGTGTCTGGGTGCAGTGTGTTGATGCCCTACAAAGATGAGTTTCGCTGCAATAAAGGTGTTGGGGAGGGTTATTGTGCTTCTATGTCTGAAAATTATCGCGAAATGCAAACCAGAACTAGCACGAAAACGATGATGACCCCTACGAATAAAACAGTCCCAAAAGAGGCTGAGGCGCACACGAAAAGTGATTTACCCGATTGCCAAAAATGTCAAGATGTCAGTGAGGCTGTATGGCTCAAACAAAGAGCTTTCGAAAAACAATACGGTATTACCCAATAAAGGAATTCCATGCACGACCATTTCATAAAAGCATTCACGCTGATTCTTTTTTCTCTCGCATCGCCCGCAATGGCCAAGACCGTATTGTATATGAGTGATCAGAGTATTCATGTGTATGAAAAGCCTTCACTCTCTTCACCCATTCTAAAAACAATCCGTGCTCATCAAGTTATTCAAGCAGACGAAGAGGTTAAGGATGGCTATATTCGCCTAAAAGAGGGCTACATCAAACACAGTGAAGTGATGGTGTTTCAAAATCAAACCAGTGGAGAAAAAAGTATCAAAGCCCTTGTGGATACAACCTTTAAGACCAAAGAGCTACCGGTTTTCTACCGTGGCACACTCAGCGCACAAGAGGTAGATTTACACGCGTGTGCCTCCAGTACTTGCGAAGTGATAGCCACCAAAAAAAGAGGCGATACGCTGGATATTATTGCTAAAACCACGGATGGTGCTTGGTATAAGACATCCTCGCCCAATGCCTATGTCTTAAGTGCGTTGGTGCGCGTTGATTTTAAGAGTGAACAAGAATCCAAACCAGAGCAAAAAAGTGATGGTGAGCGTGAAAAAAGCCCACTTCCTTTTCAAAATACCTCCCAAGACTCGAGCGATGCTTTACTAACTCATAGTGGAGAGCTTGCTTTAAAATATCCCAAAGAAGCGCATATTCAAAATTTAACAAAAACAGCTACCCCCATGCCGGTTAAGATAACGGCAAGATATGCAAGAGCGCTTGATTTTCCTCTGTTAAATAAATCCGGAGATGTTTACACGGATTATACATTTGTATGGATCAAGATTAAAGATGAAGCTTTTGTGTTGGGTAAGCGTGAGGGAAAAACACCTGAGGGTGAATACACGATTCATAAAAGGATCCATTAATATGCCATTCATCTTAGTATCCCTTCTTTGTATTGGGCTGTATGTGGTCTATAAAATTTGGGCCATTTACACAAAAAATGCAGATGGAAAACTCAGTGTCTCTTCGCTTTCCAACGAAACATGGGCGTTGTTGCATAGCCATGATAAACTAGGGCGTTATTTGCCGTATCATCTCTACGATCAGCATTCAGGGATTTTTCATAACAACAATCAAACATACGGGGTTGTTATGGCCATCTCACCTAGGCAGTATGCCGGGAAACAAACGGCGGATGGTTTTGTGGAGATACTTTCAAAAATGCCAGATTCAATGAAGTTACAAGTCATGATGGTGGGTTCTCGCAATGATGGTGGCATGGTTGATGCGTGGGAGCGTATGCGATATCAACGCAGCACAATGGGTGGATATGCAAGCGAAGGAGTTAAAACGATTGTTCATACTGCAATCAGGGCTATGGCACGTTTTTACCGTAAAAAGTTTAATGAGCCCGTCTCTAACCAGATGAGTACCTGTCTTAAAGATTTCAAAATTTATTTTAGCTTTGTGAGTGAAAGCCTAGAAGAGGCTAAAACATTTCGTAAAATTTTACGGGATGTGCTTGAGGGAAATAGATTTTATCCTGTCCCTATGAATGCGGATACCTTGAAAATGTTACTGTGGGAGCTTTTTAATGCCAACCATCCCTTGCATGAGGCACCAGACTATGATGAACACAAGGAGCTCAATGCACAAGTCATCGCTCACGATACAACGATAGAGTTTACGGATGATGGATGCCAAATGGACGGCCGGCACTGGGTAAACCTATCCCCTATTCGTTACCCTGAGTATGCATCCATTTCAGACATGGGGATGAAAATTGGGGATTACATTTCAAGTGCAATGAACACCAATCAATTCAAAGACAACTTCATTATTACCCTCTCCTACGCGAGACAAAACAAACATCAACTCGCACGCGTTAAACGAAATCATGGTGTCATTTTAACGCAGAGTTGGAGTAAAACACTGTTTCGCAAGTTTAATGATGTGCAAAAAGAGAGTATTTCTATTCTAGATAGGATCGATGTTAAAAAGCAGAGTTTATTTTATGTGGATATGAATGTACTGGTTTCCGGGAAAGATTTAAAATCAGCGCAACTCAATGCCCAGATTATTGCCTCATATTGGAATAAGGGTGGACAAACAAGTGCCATCGTATTAGGGGAAACCAAAGGCATCCACCAGCTTTGCTTTTTGGCCTCTTTGCCAATGGGCATCAGCGATGCCTATTTGGAAACCACGGGCAAATACAGAAGTATGTTTAGCGAACAAGCAAGTCAATTTGTGCCATTAGAGTGTGATTGGAAGGGTAATGGCTCAGCCCATCTACTCTTAGCATCGCGCAGGGGGCAACTTGCTGCGATTGATTTATTCATTTCAAACAACAATTACAATGGCTATGTGATTGCAGAGTCTGGTTCAGGCAAATCGGTCTTTTTAATAATGATGGCATTTTTGGCATTTACACGCAATGACAGGGTTTTTGTGCTCGATTATGGTGGGAGTTACCAAAGGGTTTGCCAAATTGTCGGCGGACAATACATCGAGCCAGATAGGCAAAACCCTTTCTCGCTCAATCCCTTTAGTACGATTTTAACGATGGAACAACTGAAAAATGAACTCGATTTTCTGGCAACATTTGTCTATTCCTTGGGAGCTTCTAAAAATAAAGAACAGTATGAAAAAGACGAGAAGTTCTTTAAATCCCACATCCTTGAAGTGATTAAAGAGGGCTATATGGATTTTGGGACAAGGCTTGAAATTACAGAGCTTAAAGATGTTCTTGAAGCAAGAGGACGGGTCAATAATGCCCAGCAGATTATCGATTTTTGTCAACAATTATCGATGTTTTGTAGGGGAGGAATTTATGAAGAATTTTTTACCGGTCCATGCGAAGTTGATTTTAAAAACCAGTTTATTGTTGCAGAAGTTCAAAAAATTGAAGGCGAACAAGATCTTCGTGATGCCATTATTATGATGCTTACCTATCACCAAAGCAATGCCATTTTTAAAAAAAAGGGAACATCTTCTCAAAAAAGTCTTAGCATTTATGATGAAGCGCACAAGTATATTGGCAAAGATGCCAGAATGGATGATTTCATTGAGCAACTCTATCGTCGTGGACGGAAAGAAGAAAATTCAACCATTATTGCCACGCAAGGCTTTGAAGACATATACGACAGCGGAAGTGGCATGCTCTCAAGAGCGGGTAAAGCGATTATTAACTCCTCTTCATGGAAGTTCTTCCTCAAACAATCCGAAACGTCCATTAATTTACTGCTAAAAGCGGGGGTCTTTAGTTTAAACCCGATGGAAGAAGAGTTGATGAGAACAGCCAAAACGGTGCTCGGAGAGTATTCTGAAATTTTCGTCATTACGCCTGAAGAGTACAAGTATGTCTATCGTCTAACCCTTGATGCCTATTTTTACTATATGACCAGTACCAAAAAATCAGACAAAAGCAGATTTAACCAAAAAATAGAAGAGGGCTATAGCTTTGATGAGGCCATAAAGATCATGATTGAAGAAGATGCAAAAAGGAGTGTTGTATGAGCGCAGAAAACACCACAGATTCACCAATGCCCGACAACAGCCCAAAATATACTCAGATGGCAAGGGGCTCTTTGTGGATAAAAGCAGGTGCTATTGGCTTATGCATGGTTGGGGCTTTTATGGTTGGGACCTATCAGTCCTCTTTGAACACCCCAGCAACGTTTGTTACCATCAGTGTTGCTGGTGTGATTGCATCCCAAGCCAAAGCCATTGACACGGAAATGCTCCAAACCAATACCATCTTATCCGAAGCCCAAATTCAAGAAAGGGTTGAAAAATATACCCACAAAATTGCCACTACCCTCAAAGAGTATTCGAAAAAAAATAGGGTAATCGTTTTCGAAAAAGGGGCCATAGTCTCAGAGGGTGTGGGTATAAAAGATATCACAGACGCATTTATTGAAGCCATCAATGAATAGGGCTACAACAACGTTTACAAAAAGAGTGTATTGGCTTTTATGTATTATTTTTTGGATGAGTGCAGGAGTGCACCTCTCAAACAACTATGGTCTTTATTGCAATATGACGAAGAGTTTTCCGCAGGATTATTTTTTTGTAAAAAAGCATTTTGCTCCTCATGAATTGCATAAAGGAGTATTGGTAGCACTCAGGGTTGATTTTGAAACGCCTTATATCGATAAAGGACATGTATTGCTAAAACACATTGCATGCGATAGTGGGGATAGGCTTACGAGTGTGGGCACAGAATTTTTTTGCAATCAGCAACGCATTGCCATAGCGCTCAAGGAAGATTCTAAAGGACGAAAAATGAAGCAATTCGAGTTTGATGGAGAGATCCCGCAAGGCTATATGTTTTTAACCGCAGAACACCCACGCAGTTATGATAGCCGGTATTTTGGCTTATTGAATAAAAATACAGTAGAGGCAATAGGGCTATGGCGCTTTTAAGATGGCTGCTAGGTGCTTGGGTGTGCGCTTACCTCTTAGTGCCTTCCTTGCAAGCGAGCACAGGGCTTGATGATATTTTAAGTTCGACAAACGGTGGGTTTGATTATGCAGGACCATCGAGTATTAAAACCCAGACACGAGGGTATTATAATTTTGGTGGCTTATCCGTCCGTAGCGATATGGGAAGCTCCATTCGCCCTTTTAATATTCAAATGCCTCGCTTGGCTTCGGGTTGCGGTGGTGTTGATATTGGCTTTGGAGGCTTTAGCTTTTTAAATATTGATCAATTGGTTGAAAAACTCCAAAAGATAGCCTCTGCCGCACCTGCATTTGCTTTTAACATGGCGCTCTCTGCTTTGTGTAAAGACTGTCAATCGATTATGGACCAACTCAATGCTGTAGCCGATAGCATCAATGGCTTGAATTTTGATGCTTGTAAGTCCGCTGTTGGTTGGGGTAAATCGATTGGTAGCGCATTAAATAGTAAGCTTGGAACCAAAGATGATGCAAAATCAGGCATAGAGGATGTGATTAAAAATACGGCAAGTGCGATCTCTAGTTATGCGAGTAATATTCAAGCTGTCATTAACTGTGGACCATCGGGGGAATGTACAGACACCTCTTCGGCGAATGCTAAAAAGAAAGCACTGGAAAAAGAGAAGTTTCAAGGCTCATTTTTACATAAAATTTTTACCGACAATTCCAGTTTTTTAAGTTCCGTTGTCCAAGGTGAAGATGCTGCAAGTACTTATTCTTATTGGTTTAAAGGCTTAAACCAAGACGACGCTGAAGCCCTTTTTAGAAATATGATTGGTGATTTTTATGGCTATGTTGAAGAAGATAATTGTGCAGGAAGTGACACCGAAGGGGGAATAAAGGCCTATGATTTAGCCGTTATTATGCCCCAAATGAGCCCTGATGAAGCTATCAAAATATTTTTAGGCGCAGATAATGGTACCGATATGAAACTCAAAGGGCTCTACATGCCAACCATAGGGGCGGGCGATATGACATGCGGTGGATTACACTATCCTCCGTTAAAAGAAGACCCCAAGCCAGCAGATCTAGGCAGTACCTTTAAAGCCGTCTCCATTCATGCGTCTGTTAGGTCAAAGATTTACGATATTTTAACCTCCATGAAACAATCCAATAATGTAGAGGTCAAAAACAATGCCAAGGTTTTATCATCGTTTCGCTTTCCTGTGTATAAAGCGCTCAATGTGGCTTCGATTACGGGCGATACCCTTTTAATAGACTATATTGCCGATGTCATTGTCTCTCAAGAACTTGTGGGACTTATTAATGAGCTTGTGAAAAAAGAGAGAAGAATGGTGACACTAGGAACCATTGGTGATGCAACCAAGAAAATAACAGGAGAGAATGGCGCTATTGCTGAAATGGAAAAAAGAATTGTTGCCATCAATGAAAAAGCAGCTCAAGCCTATCAGGCCTCTTTAGCAAAAATGGAGGGGAGGGTCTCTCAAATTAGCGTACTTGACGATACGGTTAAGCGTCTTAAGGGTGAGCTTGCACGAAAAGGGATGTACCGTCTTGGAAAATAGAGTCTCCCTTTTAATACTTGGATGTATGGTATGTACAACGCTTTTGGAATCGGATGATGTAGAGGCTTGGAATGCGGGGAAGAGCTTTGGTGCAAGCGTTAAAACACATTATGGCACCCATATCAAAAGCACTTTAGTGGAGCCTATGACGAATGAAGCAAAGCCATTTAGTACCATGGATGGCTCTAAGACCTTTAGTGCCAATATGACATGCGGTGAAACAACAAAAAGTTTTATGAGTGTTACATATACGCTAGGCTCGGTACAAAGTGGTATCGTTACGGTTGTGAAGATTGACAAAGATCTTGATGGAACCAAAGAATACACCTTCGTCTCGCCCTACACCGCAAGCGCGCTTTGCAGTAATGGTATTGCGGTCTGTCTTGGAGGAAATTTTACCCATGCGAATCAGTGTGCCTATTATCAATACCAGTACGATGGCAACACGCTCTCTCTTGTCGCCTCGGCATCCAATACGATGTCCGCTTGCCGTTGTATTAATGACACATGCGGCTCTCTTGCAAGCACTGAAAAAGAGGCTTTGGTTGGATCCATTGCGTCCAATGTCTATTCGGTTGTAGCCCCTTATAGTGCATCGTATGCGCTTTCAGATGTTAAAATTGTCAATGGGGTAGCAGAATATTTTGGCCAAAGAGTGGATGGTTGTGCTAATTTTCAAGGCACCGTTGCACAAACCGGCACGAGTACATCGATTGATCCAAGCTCGAACATACTCTTGCAATCAACAAACCCTAAGAGCTCCTATACGGCACTATTAGGCACCTCCCAAAATTATGCTACCCATAGCCCTAGTGTGACGACCCACGTTACGAGTACAAAAAATGCAAGCAAAGCAACGTTGGGCTCTGTGTCCCACCAGGAGGGAACCACTGATTTTACCACAAAAAATTATGCAACAGGAGCAACCTTGCAGGGGCATGTTGGAATTCCTTTAACCAGTGATGAAGAACTCTATTGTCAAGTAAAATGGCTCAGTGCTTCCAATGAAGTTTTCACAGACAATACAGAGCGTTCCACCGCAACCAACAGTGGCCAACAATGGCAGAGTGAAACAAGGCTTTGTGTGAATAATATCTGCCCACTATCTCCTTCTAAAGGAGAAAGCATCAAACATGACTGCGGCGCTATTGATAACTTCCAAGAGGCGGCAAGTGCATTTAGCGCCCTTCAAGAATTAGCGGATGATATTACATGCGGCAGTCTTTAGTCTTGGTGTTATTAGCCCTCTCTTTGTTGGCCAAAAATGAATATTTTGACAAAACAAAAGAGGGGTGGCACTATTATCAAGACCCTCCAAAAACGCTCGAAGACCCATCCCGCGAAGATGAAAATTTTATTGCCTTATTGCCAGATGATTTTACAAGCCTTAGTGCAGAAGCGTTTCAAAAAGCAGAAGAGAAAGTACGCGCCATCGCCGTTATGAAGCCAACACAAGAGAATATTATGGCGTGGAAGAAAATGATCAAGTTTTCAACCGACCAAAGTAAAGTGTTTACCACTAACTTCAAGCTAGCAAGTATTATGGACGATCGATACGAGCATACAGATATTGGCACAGGAGGGTTTTCTCACAACGGTATGAAAGAAGAACAAAAGCATCGAGAGAAAGCCAAATATTTAACGGAAAATATTGTCTTTGTAACGTTTGTTAAAGAGGGCAATAGCATGCTTGCGAAAAAACAAATTATGGCCAATATGGATTTAAAGCGCGATTTTGCCATAGAGAGCAGAACCTTTAGTCTTGAGGATTTCCCTGATAGCCAAAGGCAACTTGGCATCACAGAAGATGTTGAAAATTTTGTGTTTTACAAAGATACCAAAAAGTGGCAACGCATTAGACGAGGTCTCATTGATGCGCAATCGTATGTCAACGACTTTTTGTTTTTTGAGGAGCACAAAGATACATTTAAAAACGATACAAAGGAGCCCTTGTGATTAAAAATCTATTGTTTGCAGTGATGCTAACCTTTTGTACGCCACTGTTGGCAGGTCAGGCTAAAAGTATCGGCAAACCTATCTTTTTACTCCTGTGGTCAGATACATGCTCTCATTGTACTTCGTTTATCGAAGGATCACTCAAAGACCCACACGTGAGAGCGCTTTTGCGCCATTTTGACGTAGAGGCTGTTAATGTCAACGAGGGCTCACGAATCCCTTATGATATCGATTTTACAGGTGTTGTTCCTAGTATTCATATTTTAAATGACAAAAAAAGCCAATTGGTCAATACGGTTACGGGGGATATCCCTGCGCAAACCCTAGTAGAGTTTCTCTCCAAATTTCTGGAGCTATACGCGCAATATGAAAGAAGCCTTTAATGGAAATACCAAAGATTCCCATCTCTCAAGCCCCGCTTATGCTTGAATATGTGTTTGCTCACTACGATGAGCGAAAGTTTAAAAAGATTGCCATGCAAAAGGTCACCAAAATAGGTCAAGGCTATGTATTAAACGATAAGAAGCGTGAAAAGCTTGAGTTGATTGATATTATGAATGAAAATCGCAAAAATCACATCTTCTTGTTTGGCTCCACCGGTGTTGGGAAAACACGCTCGGCAGAACTCATGGTGATTCAAGATATCTATGCGGGACGCAATGTTGTCTATATTGATCCTAAATCGGATGCTGATATGCTTAACACCATCATTGCAACGGCAATAAAAGCGGGGAGGATGAAAGACCTTTTGTTTTTAAGCCCCATATTTCCTGAGTTTTCTATCGAAATTAATCCAACATCTCACTATTATATTTACGAGGAAATTGTGGAACATGTTATGGCAGCAGTTCCTAGTGACGATGACTTCTTTTACAATGTTGCTAAAGAGACAACCATGGCGATTGTTCAATCCATTGTATTAAAGCGTAAGGCGACAGGAAAGCAGGGTATCCGTATTAATTTTGAAGAAATTGCAAGCTATGCCTATTATGATGGCTTAAAAAATCTCAAAGATGGAATCTGTAATGTGAACGATACCAATTTAAAAAACGATATTGCTAAGACAACCGCCTTATTGGATCAAATTCTAAGTTCCCCTCAAGACTACTTTTCAAAAGTCTCCACCACACTACGCTCAGCCCTTAATATTATGACCAATGGAAATATCGGTAAAGTGCTTGGCAATGCCAATGCCAATAATTTTGTTGAGCGCTTAGAGAGTGGAAGGGGAACTATTTTATATGTACAAACAGGAACCATGTTGGCCCGTGAAACCGCCAATGTTGTCGGTAAAGAAGTTTTATCGATGATACAATCGGTCGTAGGCAGATACTATCTCTCTGGTAAGGTGTTTAAAAAAGAGTTGTGTCTTTATATCGATGAGCTTTCCAATGTGGTGTACCGTGGCATCCAAGACCTTTACAACAAAGGGCGAGGGGCTGGTGTTTGGATTATGGGAATGACCCAATCCATTGCTGACATGATTAATGCGCTTGGAGAAGATGGTGCCAAACAACTTCTTGATAATACAAATACCAAAATCATCATGAGAGTTCAAGACCTAGACTCAGCCAAGGTCTTTGCCGAACTAGGTGGCACACAGAAGAAAAATAGCCCCATTATGACATCAACAGGAGGAATAACGGTGAGAGAAACAGATGAATATACGATTCTTCCAGAAGATATGCTGCGTCTGCAAAAGCGAGAATTCTATTATTTTGGGTTTGAGGGACAGTTCTTTGGTAAAACCAATGCCGTAAAACCGGTCAATTTTAAAATTCTACTGCCCAATATCCTTCAAGAAGAAGAGGTTGCATAAATTTTTCAAATGAGCCTTTTGAGGCTCTTTGACACTTTTTCACAGGAGAATATCGCATATGATCTATCAGTTTTTAGGCATTACACTTTTTGTGATGGTGGCTGTTTATAGTTTCACATTTGCATTGGTCTTTTTTCATACAAAGCAAATCTACCTTTTAACGCCCTATGATGTTGTAGATGTCCTTCGCGATCCTGCATTTTTTGCGCATATTTCCACCGTAATAGCTGTATTATCAGCACTCTTACTTTTATACATGTATGTTAAAAGTGAATATAAGAAATATCAGCATCTCAGGGAAAATCGTATCTATGCGATTTCGCTAAAAGAGCTTTCTCAGATTTGGGGAGCGGGTAGAGTGGATACTCCCATCAAGGAGACAATTCCCGTTGTCTATCTTAAAAATTTTACCCAAGAAAGAACCAGAGATTTTGTGGTGAAATATATGGAAAAGAATATGCGGTTTTTTCCACAAGAAAAACTCGAAATAATTTTTGAGTTGCTAAAAATATTAGAAACCGAAGCGGTTTTCATCCCTAGTGTTGCTTCTAAGTTTCGAAGCGATCCTGAAAAACAAGGAAGCTTTCAAGCCATTATCACTTCGGATGGCAAAACCATGTACGATGTGTTTCATGATGTCACCCTTTTTAACCATACCATGAATGTTGTTGAAAAGGCGATTGAATTTTTAAAAGACAAAGACCCCATCTCTTTTGAGACATCCATGTGTGATGGCATAATAGTTGCGCTTGCACACGATATTGGAAAACTTCATAAAGTAAGTCAGTTTAAGAAAGAGTATCCCAATGAGATTTTGACTCAAAACCCTCATCAAGCCATATCAAAAATGTTCTTTGGCGAAATGTGGGCAGGGTATGTCTCTATAGAAGAGGCTATCTATAACCACCATTCAGCGCCTAATTCCACTTCTTTGTTAACCAGAATGATTATCTATGCAGATAAAGAGGCTAGAAAGGCAGAAATGCTAGAATGGCAACGAAGACGCAATGAAGAAAAACGCACTTTTACCGACACCCAAACGCTTCTAGAGCCTATTACTGTGCCAGTTTTAGATAATGATCACCATGCAAATCTTGGCTCAAAAGAGCCAGAAACTCCTACTGTAAATGTAGCCAAAAAATCGCGAACAAAAGAGCGCAATATGGCTAAAGTTCAACATCATGAAAATATAGCAGAGGATGATATCAAAAGCGATAATACAGAAAAAAGCTACATTATTAGCGTCCCAATTGCTCATGAAGATTCCTATCAGCCTCGGTATGATACGCCTGAATCGATTGATTTTAACGATGACTTGGAAGCTAAAATCATTGGTGAGCTAAGAGCAAATATTAATATCTATACACTTGAAAAGCCACAGGGGATTCATAGTATAAGCTATAATGACACCGTATTGTTTTCTGTAACCTTCTACAACAGCATCATTAAAAAGTACATATATGTCGATGGTGAAGATGACACATTGATAAAAAAAATTGGAATGTATATTTCGGCACAGTTTTACAGTAAAGGGTATGTTCGTTATATGCACAAAGATGCAGGATGTTCAAGTGCTTATGAGCTGGATTTAAAAAAAGATACTTGGTTGAAGAGCATCAGCATTTCTGAATATAGAGCGGGAGTACAAAGTTAGAATGGACACTCCCTTTCGTATATCAGGTTACATTTTCAAATATAAATTGATCTCAATTAAAAAATAATTTATTTCTTGTATGTATAAATCAACTTAATTATCAACAACAATTGTTTTCATATCCCCAGGAGCAATGTCAGAAAAATAAGCATCAAGTTGCGCGCACTCTTTTTTGGAGGGAGCTTTAAAATTTCCTTGTAATACCCTTTTTAACTCAGGCTTATAGGGAAAATGGTCATACATAATGGCTTCAATTTCCATGTAACCATTTTTAAGCAAGTGAATGATGACAACTCCTTTTGAAGTATCAATGATATAAGAATCTGGTAATTCTCCTCCCCATTCCTCGTTTCGTTTTAAGGTAAATGTTCCACAGTCATTGTCTCCACATTGACACATACTAGTAATATACATTGTTTCAAGGACTTCTTCTGATATGCTTAAAAATCCACTAAAATCTGCAATGCGTTTTATGAAGCTAAAGCACATAGGTGCTTTGTGAAGTGGGATAGAAATTGTTTTTTTGATTCTCATTTAATGCCTTTTGTAGGATAGTGGAGTCATTGATTGATAGAAGTATACTTTCAAAAATAGACAAAAAATTGTCTCATTATTTTTCATCCTAAGCTATTTGCCTTGTTAACTTCAAGTTTTAGTGTTGTTGGTAATTTTTTTAATCCCACTAACAATCAAATCAACAACATATTCCATTTTTGCTATATTTAAAGTATCCATCGTATCACTTGTCTTGTGATAGTTTGGATTTCTAAAAAAAGCCGTATCTGTGACCATAATGGCAGGAAAGCCAAACCCCCAATAATTGAGATGGTCAGATGCGCTTAAGGGTGCTAGGATTTCGGGCAAAATTATATTAAATGACGCAATATTTTTGGGGCAGTTATCAAAATCAAGCACGTGTAAAAATGATTGTGAATTTTCATTAGAGATCATAGCTATAAAATCTCCAGTACTAGGATAGATATTTTTCATACTCTCTATTGGGTAATTTTGAGAATTAGGTTCATCCGTAAAATAGCCAATCATCTCATAATTAATCATGCCTATAATAGGGATTTGGTGCTCTTTTAAATACTTTGCATGAATAAAACTTCCCATATTTTGTGTCCCAAAATAAGGAGGTTCTTCCAAGCAAAATGCCACAAAATCGATTCTAAAATTTAATTCTGTTGCTATATTTTTGAGTAATTTTGCACTTTGAAGCAGCCCTGCAATAGCACTAGCATTGTCATCTGCTCCTTGTATATCGCCACATACATCGTAATGTCCGCCCATAATTAATCTTTTTTCACAGTGTGGGTTTATAGAAGCGATAACATTTTTGTAAATTTGATTTGAAACCATGAATTCTTGATATTCAACAGGGATACAAAGAGCTTCAAATCGTGACTTTATATAATGCGCAACGCGGTTTAGGCTCTCAATATTTTTATAATTTCTCGGCGGTTCCATTTGGGTGAGAAATAAAAGTGTTTCTTGCATAGTAATCCTTTATTCTAATGCAAGAAGTATAAAGTACATTTAGGACAATAATATGTCTACTATTGGCTAAATGCTTTGAACATAGCTATCCACTTTAGATTTGACAATATCCGCTAACCATTGAGGCTCAAGTACTTTGATATAAGGGATATACCAAAAAATAAGCGGCAATATTTCCATTTCATGGGTAATCGATACAACCAATTCTATAGAACCATCGGCATCTTTACCTGTGATGGTTTGGCTTTTAAGTGGTTTGCGCTCAAAATACTTCACAATCTCTTTATCAACAAACAAATGCACATCAAAGAGTTTTTTGTCTAAATCAAACCAAATAGAGTTAGCCTGTTTTAGTCGCTCTTCGATATCACTTGTTATATTAAAAAGTGTCTGGCTTAATGTTAAATGCGTGATAGATTTGAGATGGAATTTCTTGAATTTATCTTCATTATGACTATCCAATGCCAATAAGTACCAAAAGCCATCAAAGAAAGCCAGTTTCAAAGGTTTCACCATAAAAGAATGTTTTTTATAATCAAAGGCTATTTCAACTTTTGATTTGATGGCTTTTTCCAGTGAAGTAAAAAGATCTATATGAGATTCTTCCAAACTTTCGCTATCGACATTGGCAAAAATAGGATGTTCGAGTTGTTGGGAGACTTGTTTTAAAAGAGCGTGTGCTTTGCCGTAAAAACTACTGCCACCATTTTTTGCCATTTCATCTAATATACCCAAAATAATGCGCTCTTGAGGATTAAGATTATCATTGGATTGCTTTTTATCAAGCTTCCACATGCGACCACTTTTAACGGCTCCATACTCACCTAAAACTTCATATAAGTCTCTTTGAATGGTTTTACTACTTACGCCCAATTCTTGTGA
>JFJP01001808.1_pt1 | contig 27987 bp, 26 predicted proteins | sample 431651 | NCBI WGS metagenome assembly JFJP01 (sample SAMN02602958, study PRJNA72255) | Microbial mat metagenome, whole genome shotgun sequencing project. | biome: fresh water; feature: sink hole; material: water; isolation source: purple microbial (photo- and chemosynthetic) mats found in... | reverse complement strand
CCGCACGAATGGAACCTCGATTTCCCGCATTTGATGCTGCGCGCCAAGGTCTACAAGTTCAAACATGGCGAGGGTTTGACAGTGCGTAAATTACGCGACCGCGTGCTGACCAGCACCGACATGGTCGGCAGCCTGGCCGGCATTCCGGTGGTGGCACAGGTGGTCAATGCGGTCAACAAGATGAAACCGGTGCGCCGTGCGATGGAATCGGTCGCCGAGATTCATGCCGATGCCTGGTTGCCGGAATTCCACAGCAAGCCGCTGCGCAGCCGCTTGACGCGCAAGACCTGGAAAGTCGAAGGCGAGCCGGCCGGCCGCACCCAAGGCAAGGTGGCGCTGTTCGCCACCTGCTACATGAACCGCAACGAACCTGGCATCGGCGAAGACTTCGCCGCCGTCTACGAACACAACAACATTCCGATCACGCTGGCGGAAAAAGAACGCTGCTGCGGCATGCCGAAGCTGGAACTGGGTGACCTGGAAGCGGTGATCGCCGCCAAGGAAACCAACATTCCGCAGCTGGCGAAACTGGTCGATGAAGGCTGGGATCTGACCGCGCTGATTCCATCCTGCGTGCTGATGTTCAAACAGGAATTGCCGCTGATGTTCCCGGATGACCCGGACGTGCAGAAGGTGAAAAACGCCTTTTTCGATCCGTTCGAATACCTGATGCTGCGGCACAAGGAAGGCAAGTTGAAGACCGATTTCAAGACCAGCCTGGGCAAGGTTGCGTATCACGCCGCCTGCCACCAGCGGGTGCAGAACATCGGCCAGAAGACGCGCGAAGCGCTGGCACTGGTACCGGATACGGTGATCGAGGTGATTGAACGTTGTTCCGGTCACGACGGCACCTATGCAGTGAAGAAAGAATCGCACCCGTACGCGATGAAGATCGTCAAACCGGTGGTCGGCCGCGTTCAGCAAGCCAAGGCGGACCACTACGGCAGCGATTGCGCGATGGCCGGACATCACATCGAGAACGCCATGAAGGATGGCCGCACGCCGGAGCATCCGATGACCTTGCTGCGCAAGGCTTACGGCATCTGAAGGAAGCAAACATGCCCCAATTGACCCGCAATGACCTGTTCAGCCTTGAGCAATACGCCGAAGTCCGCGCCGATTTCCGCCGCCAGGTGATCAATCACAAGAAGAACCGCCGACTCGCGCTGGACGCACATCACACCCTCTATTTCGAGGATGCGTTGACGGTGAAATATCAGGTGCAGGAAATGCTGCGCATCGAGCGCATCTTCGAAGCCGCCGGCATCGCCGAGGAATTGGAAGCCTACAACCCGTTGATTCCGGATGGCGCCAACTGGAAAGCCACTTACATGGTGGAATACGCCGACGAGTCCGAACGAAAAACCGCGCTGGCCGGCTTGATCGGCGTCGAGGACCGGATCTGGCTGCAGGTTGGCAGCCATGCCAAGGTGTATGCCATCGCCGATGAAGATCTCGATCGCAGCTCAGACGAGAAAACCTCCTCGGTCCACTTCCTGCGCTTCGAACTGACGCCGGAAATGGTGGCCTCGGCCAAGGCGGGGGAAGAGCTGGCAGCCGGCATCGACCATGCTGCCTGCTCACTCCACTGCGTCGTGCCGGACAACGTGCGCGCCGCATTGGCAGGCGACCTGGCCTGATTGTTGTAGCCAAGTTCGATACCGGCTGGTGTTTGAAGGCCGCTTGGCGTGTTGGGCGTTGTTCTCTCCGCCCTTTTACTGACGTGGCGTTATCATGCCGCGCCTTGTGGAGAATCTCATGCGTTGCACACCCATTCTGTTTACCCTTTTGCTTTCAACTTCCGCTTTGGGCGGCTCAAACTATGATGCCGACTGGGGCAAGTTCGAATCCGACTTCGAGGAAAACGGCAAAACCTGGCAGGAAATCGAGTCGCAATTGCCGAGTGCACCGCTGCCCGCCAACTTGATCGAGGTGAAACTCGACTCCTCCACGCGCAACCAGCTATTCATCGACCAGGCCTCGCTCTCCATCGGTAATGATGGCGTCGTGCGATATAGCGCAATCCTGCGCAGCCCGACCGGGGCGCAGAATGTCAGCTTCGAGGGCCTGCGCTGCGAAACCGGGGAGCGCAAGCTGTATGCCTTCGGTCGCACCAGTGGCAAGGATGCGGGGCAGTGGTCGCGCAACCGTTACGCCAAATGGGAGCCGATCCAGGCCCGTCTGGCCGGTGGTTATCACCGCGAGCTTTTCTTCCACTACCTGTGTACGGTCAACACCAAACGCGACCTGCCAACGCTGCTGCAGATGCTCAAATCCGGCGGCTTTTACGGTGACCTATATGGACAGTGAACTCCTGAATGTTGGGGTAAACTGCCGCCCGCTTCAGGTGCTTCCGCAAGGAAGTGAAACGGGAAACAGGTGCGAGACAACTCAAACCCTGTGCTGCCCCCGCAACGGTAAGTGTTTAACGGTCGTTCACAAGCCACTGTCTTCGGATGGGAAGGCGAACCTCCCGGGTCGAGAAGCCCGAAACGCGAGCCCGGAGACCGGCCCGAAGCAAGGTGCGCGGGTCGCGGAGGGCGGCTACCTGTAAATTGATCGAGGTTGCAACAGCCTTTTTCGGCCCGCGTTTTGAGCTTTTCCCTGCGGGGTCGCCGGGAACGAAAAGGGAAGTATCACCATGCAACGCAACACCTTGGCCGCCTTGATTGCCGGCCTGTTCACTCTGCCTGTTCAGGCGCAAGAGCTGCCTTTGTTGGATGAAATTGTCGTTACCGCCACCCGCCTGCCGCAATCTTTGACGCGCATTGCCAGTGACGTGACCGTGCTTCGGCGCGAAGAGATCGAAGCCGCGGGTCAGACCAGCCTGGTCGAGTTGATTCGCGGCATTCCTGGTGTGGAGGTCAATCAGATCGGCGGCGCGGGCGCGGTTTCCAGCGTCTTTCTGCGCGGCGCAAATTCTCAGCACACCTTGGTGTTGGTGGATGGTGTGCGGATGACCTCGGCGACCCTCGGCAGCACGCGTCTGGAGCATCTGCCGCTGGAGTTGGTAGAAAGAATCGAAGTGGTGCGCGGACCGATGAGCCATCTTTACGGCTCGGATGCGATGGGCGGCGTGATTCAGATATTCACTCGACAAGGCGGTGGTGAAGCACGGGTCGCGGGCGTGGTTGGATTGGGCGGGTATGGCCGCAACAGCGTCGATGTGGCTTTGACCGGTTCGGGGTCGCGCTGGCGCTATGCGTTGGCGGCTGGGCGTAATGAGCAGGATGGCTTCTCCGCCAAAAAAGAGCCGAGCTATCAAGATAATGATGGCTATCGCAACAATCATCTTGCCTTGAAACTGGATTTTGCCGCGACGCCCGCTCATCGGCTTGGGCTGCACGGCATGCTCAGCGATGGTGAAACACAATACGACGATGGTGCGGCCGCCTTCGATAGTCTCAGCAAGGCGCGCATCGGCAACCTTGGCGTCAACCTGAAAAGCGATCTGGGCGAGCATTGGACGAGTGAACTGCGCGCTGATTTCGCCCACGAAAAGGTGCGCACCAGCGGATATTTCGACCCCTCCCCGTGGGGGCCGGGTTCGCCTTATTCCAGCCAGATTGCCATGGACCAATGGCAATACGCCTGGCAATTTGACGGCAACACCCGCTTGGGGGCAATTCAAGCGTTGGTCGAGCGACTGGAGTGGGATGTGGACGGCGATGCGGGATATTCGGTCACGCGACGTACACGTAATGCCCTGATGCTCGGATGGCGGCGCGATGTCGGCACGCATGGCTTTCAGGTCAATATGCGGCGCGACGATGACGCCCAGTTTGGCGCCCACGATACCGGCATGGCGAGCTATTCAATGGCGTTCTCGCCGCTTTGGCGGGGCTCGATTTCTTACGCCACCTCCTTCCGTGCGCCGTCTTTCGATGACCTTTACTGGCCGGGGTCGGGCAACTCCGCGCTCGACCCGGAACGCGCACGCAATCTTGAAGCGGGTATCCGTTTTCAGGACAAAGCGCGCCAGATCAGCGCCTTTGTCTACCGAAATGATGTGCAAGACCTGATTCAGTGGGCGCCGACTGGACCGAGTGGAAATTGGCAACCCGCCAATGTCGCCAGCGCCCATCTGCGCGGCTTGACGCTGTCCTGGCGGGAGACTCTCCGCCACTATGGCTTGCGCGCCAGTGTCGACCTGCAAAATCCGGAAGATGCCGCAACTGGCAATCTTCTGATTCTGCGCGCGCGCTCGCATGCCAACCTGGGCCTGGAGCACAGCACCGGCGCCTGGAAATGGGCGGCCGACTGGCAACTGGAAGGCGCGCGCTATAACGATGCGGCCAATACCGTCCGACTCGCTGGTCATGGCTTGTTGCACTTATCGGCAGCGCGAGAATTGACGCGTGATTGGCTGCTGCAGGCGCGCCTGGAAAATGCCCTGGACAAGGAATACGAGCGCTCTTCCGGCTACAACACCTCGGGACGGAATTTGTTTGTTGCCTTGCGTTATCAACCGCGCTGATGGCGTACTGTTTGCGGCTTGATTCGCAGCCTGTGACAGAAGATCACATGCCCGAAGAATCCAAGTGCTATCACCGATGAATCGCCGTCGCGCCCGCCTGATTCTCATCCTGCTCGTCATCGCCTCGACCTGCAGCGTGCTGTTTTCGCTGGCCGTCGGCAGCGTCGCGCTGACGCCGGTCGAGGTCTGGGCGGCGTTGTTCGGTCAGGCTGAAAATGAAGGCCACAACCTGGCGCGGGAGGTCGTGTGCAACCTCAGATTGCCACGCGCACTGTCGGCTTTCGCCTGTGGCGGCCTGCTGGCGCTGGCCGGTGCGTTGATGCAGGTTTTGTTGCGTAATCCCTTGGCAGATCCTTATGTGCTCGGTATTTCCGGTGGCGCGGCGGTGGGCGCTTTGGCGGCCATGCTGCTTGGGGTAGGCGCCAGTTTTGGCTTGGGCGCGGCGGCTTTTGCCGGCGCGCTGATCGCCATGGGGCTGGTGTTCGGTCTGGCGCGGGGCGACGGCAGTTGGACGCAGACACGACTGTTGCTCACCGGCGTCATCGTCGCCTCAGGTTGTGGCGCGGCGGTGGCGTTAATGCTATCGCTCGCGCCCGAGCAGCAGTTGCGCGGCATGTTGTTCTGGCTGATGGGCGATGCCGGCGAGGCTACCGCGCCGATGCCGGCAATGTTGATTTTGGCGGCGGGACTTGCCATCGCGCTGTTTTTTTCGCGTGAACTCAACCTGCTCACGCGTGGCCCGGTGCTTGCCGCCACGCTGGGGGCCAATGTGTCGCGCTTGCGCCTGATGTTGTATTTCCTCGCCTCGTTACTCACCGCCACTGCCGTCACCAGCGTCGGCAGTATCGGCTTCGTCGGTCTGGTGGTGCCGCATCTGGCGCGGCTGGCGCTGGGCAATGACCAGCGTTTGTTATTACCCGCCGCAACCTTGGCGGGGGGCGCGTTGCTGACCCTGGCCGATACCCTGGCACGGAGTGTCGTTGCGCCGCAGCAGCTGCCGGTGGGCGTGCTTACCGCCTTGATCGGCGTACCGGTTTTTCTGTTTTTGCTGGTGCGCGCACCGCGCCTGGAACACCCATGAGCGCCGCCCCGCCGCCATCGGCTCCGCTACTGACCTGCCGCGACCTCGCCGTCTCCATTGCCGGTCGGCCGATCTTGCACAACCTGAATCTCGTCCTGCATCCCGCTGAGCGTCTGGCCATTCTCGGCCGTAATGGCGTCGGCAAGACCACGTTGTTGCATACCTTGTCCGGTTTGCGCGCTGCCGATAGAGGTGAAATCGAACTCTCCGGCGACAGTTATGCCCGCCTGGGGCCTCGCTGCGCCGCACGCTTGCGCGGTTTGTTGCCGCAACATCAGGGCGACGCCTTCACCGCCAATGTGCTTGAAACAGTATTGATCGGGCGACACCCGCATCTCTCGCGCTGGGACTGGGAAAGCGAAGCCGATGAACGTATCGCGCGCGAGGCCCTCGCCGCAGTCGGGTTGGCCGAACTCGCCACCCGCTCGATTCACACCTTGTCCGGCGGCGAGCGCCAACGCGTTGCCCTGGCGACCTTGCTGGTACAGCAACCGCGGGTCTATTTGCTCGACGAACCCTTGGCGCATCTCGACCTCAATCACCAGGTCGCCATGCTGGAATTGATGACTCGTCGCATTCGCGCCGATGACGCCGGGCTGGTCATGGTGTTGCACGATGTCAACCTGGCCGCGCGTTACAGCGACCGGGTGTTGCTGCTGTACGGTGACGGCGAGTTCGAAATGGGCGACAGCGACAAAGTGCTCGATGCCAAACGCCTGTCACGCCTCTATGGCCATCCTTTGCGGGTGATCGAAGAGGGAGGGCGGCGTTGGTTTGTGCCCGAGATCGCGGCATGAGCGACTGTCCATAAATAATCAGTGCCCAGTCCTTAAGCTGCCGGCACCCAGCGAGAGAGCTGCGCAAAGGTGAACTCAACGTGCTGGTCGTTTATTGCGGGCGGATTCCAGATGTCGGCATAGTTGTTCCGCGCCGTCGAGTAGACGCGGAGTGGGGCGTTGCATCAGGTCAGCCGGAATATGAAATAGATTGCCACGTGCCACTGCCTGCATTTGTTGCCATTTTTTCCAGTCTTCCAGGCCGATTGGCGTGTCATACCCCATGCCGCTGGCAACGATGACTTCCGGATTAGCCGCCAGTACCGCCTCAATACTGACACTGGGGGCTTTCGCCCGCAGACCGGCAAAAATATTCTCACCCCCGCACAAGCGAATCACCTCGCTGATGATCTGGCTGTCTCCAACCGTCAGCAGCGGCTGATGCCAAGTCTGGTAAAAAACTTTCACTGGCGGACGCGCCGAATATTGTTTGTTCAGCGCGGCAAGACGCTGCCGAAAAGCCGCCCCGGCGCGGCTAGAAATCGCCTCGCTTCCAGCCAGTCGTCCAAGTTTTTCGATATTGGCGGGAATGTCTTCAAGACGATCTGGCCGAGTCTGGTAGACCGGCAAGCCCAATGTTTCCAATCGTTTCACTATCCCGGCCGCATTGCCGCTTTGCCACACAATGACCAGATCGGGCTTCAGCGCCAGGATGGACTCGAAATCGGGATGCGCATGGTCGCCGACTTTGGCAATCCGCTTGGCGGCCGCCGGAAAATCGCTGTATTCCACCACGCCGATGACCCGCTCGCCGGCGCCCGCCGCGAACAGGTTTTCGGTGGCATGGGGCGCCAGGCTGACGATCCGTGCGGCTGCTTTGGGCAGGCGCAGCGTCGCACCGGTGTCATCGCGCAACACAATCTCAGCCTGAGCACTGGACATGATCATCATCAGCACAAGCGCGATTCGCAATAAATGCATGATTGCTTAGTCTCAATTCAGGAGGCTGGATTCTATTTGATGAAGTCGCCGAAAAAGGAGCGCAGTGGATGTCGTAAAGCAGCATTCGAAGCGTCCGTCTCTGGTTGGCGGAAGAAGTATTGGGGGCGGAAACAGGCTTGGCGCAAGCCGTTCATGCATCGGGGGGTCATCAAGCATGTCTGTTTAATTGGCATGCAATCATTTCGCCTCACTCTGGGGCAGCGACAAAGCTGGGTTAACGACGTATCGAAGCTCTTACAATGTTTCATTCTCATCACGCTGCGTAGCCGCCATGTCCGACTTTTTCGTCGTTATTCCCGCCCGATTCGCTTCCACCCGCTTGCCTGGCAAACCCTTGGCCGATATCCGCGGCAAACCGATGGTGGTGCGGGTCGCGGAGCGCGCATCGGCCAGCGGCGCGGCTGGCGTCTGGGTAGCCACCGATCATGCTGGCGTCGCGGCGGCGGTTGTCGAACAGGGTTATTCAATTGTGATGACTTCGCCGGATTGCGCCTCCGGCACTGACCGCTTGGCTGAAGTCGCTGCCAGCCTGGGCTGGGCCGACGATGTGGTGGTGGTCAACGTACAGGGCGACGAACCGTTGATCGATCCGAGTCTGATCCGTGCTACCGCCCAGGCCTTGTTCGACCATCCCGCCGCCAGCATGGCCACGGTCAGCCACCGCATTCATGATCCGGCCGATGTATTCAATCCCAATGTGGTGAAAGTGGTTACCGACAAGGAGGGATATGCCTTGTACTTTTCGCGCGCATCGATTCCCTGGGCGCGCGATGAGTGGGCTGCTAATGCGGCGAGCCTCCGTGCAAACTTGCCGGCAGGCTTGAACCCACAGCGCCACATCGGCCTTTACGCTTACCGGGTCGGTTTTCTAAAAGCCTATCCCGGCCTGAGCCGGCCCGGCATCGAAATACATGAATCTCTGGAGCAGTTGCGCGCACTCTGGCACGGTCACCGGATCATGGTGATCGAATCTGATCAGCCGATCGCACCGGGCGTCGATACACCGGCGGATCTGGAAAAAGTGCGCGCGCTGTTTGCCTGAACGGGCTATCAAAGTTCGGCGGATCATTGCCGCGCGCGCCAGTGACGCCAAGCCAGAATGATCAACGTTGCACCGATCAGCGGCAGCACAAAACCGCCCATGGCCAGACTATAGTTTTCCAGTGCGGCGTGGCCGGTGGCGTGCATGATCAGATACAAGGTGTAGGCGACATAGAGGCTCAGGAACAGGATGCCTTCCCAGCGGGTGATCAAATTGCCGACAAAAAATACCGGAAGGCAAGCCGCCGCCACCGCCACCATGATCGGCAAATCGAAAGCCAGCATCGCCGGCGCGACCGGCAAGTCGGTTGGCGCGATGCTGGCGGAGACACCCAGCACGGCGAGGATATTGAAGATATTGCTGCCAACCACATTGCCGACCGCGATATCCCGCTCGCCTCGGATGGCCGCCATCACCGAAGTCGCAACCTCGGGCAGCGAGGTGCCGGCGGCGACAATGGTCAACCCGATGATCAACTCGCTGACGCCAAGCTGCTTGGCGAACGTCACCGCCGCTTCGACCAGCCAGTTGGAGCCCAGCACCAACAGCACCAGCCCGACCGCGATCAGCATCAGTTGCGCGGCCCAATGATCGTCCCAGCTTTGCTTTGTCACAGCGATGGCTTCGGCGTACTCCGCATCCACCTCCGCTTGCACCGCAGCCGTTTCGCGCCGGCTCTGCCGAATCAAAAGAACAATGTAACTGGCCAACAGAACGACCAACAACCCGCCCTCCCAGCGGCTGATGCCGCCGTCCGCAGTCATCGCCCAAAGCAACAGGGAAACGCCGATCATGATCGGGACTTCCTGGCGGACGAGTTGCTGATGCACGATCAGCGGCGTGATCAACGCCGAAAGCCCGAGAATGATCAGAACGTTGAAGATATTGCTGCCAATCACGTTGCCCAGCGCAATATCGACCTGCCCAGACCAGGTCGATTGCACCGACACCGCCAGTTCAGGCGCGCTGGTGCCAAACGAGACCACGGTCAAACCAACCACCAGCGACGAGATGCCGAAAGAAAGCGCCAATTTGGCAGCGCCACGTACCAATAACTCCGCGCCGAACACCAGCGCTACCAAGCCAAGAATAAAGAACAACATCAAACAACTCCTTTGATCAAGGTGGCGGATTGTCGATATTTATCGTGTCCATGGGCGGATTATGGTGTGGCGCATGACTCATTTTTTTCCTGCATCAGATTTCTCGTTATCGCTGCGGCGCCCATTGATCAGTCAGTCTGTATCTTCGGCTGAAACCGCCTGCACCCGCCGCGCCATTGTTTGGCGGAAAGTAATGTCTGGCAATAAAGGCCATGAAAGATAGTGCGCTCACCAAGCGGATTCAAAAACTCGCCAACGCTCGGTGCATACAACGGAAGGTGCTCCGCTTTTCCGCCCTACTTGCTGCCCAGAATCGCACCAACGACGACTTTGCGCACGAACATGCAAGCGCATTCCGTTGTACGGAAATTCAGGGAGCGCCGAAATGCACATCGAGGAGTGTCCAACAAAGCCTGGTTCGCTCAAACAACGGATGTAAATCCTATTCAATACGGCAGCCCCTACAGTTGTAATCAGATGCTCCCCGACACTTTCCTGGCTCAAACTTGGTTTAGGCAACATGGGCCATCAATAAGCCCGCTGCACCGCTTTTCCCAAGGTTTGGCCCATTGGCCTTGAACATTGGGCGTTAGCAGGTGTTCCCATCGGATAAACCGACGGGCACCGAGAGGTGTTTGTCCGGGCAAATACAGGACGGCAATCTAGTCACCATCAAGTCACGGCACAAAAAAAACGGCCTGCATCGCTGCAAGCCGTTGATTTGTTTGGCGTCCCCTACGAGATTCGAACTCGTGTTATCGCCGTGAAAGGGCGGTGTCCTAGGCCTCTAGACGAAGGGGACTTAACTTTTCAAAACCCGGTTTCCCGTGTTTCTTAAACTTGGTGGAGGTAAGCGGGATCGAACCGCTGACCTCTTGCATGCCATGCAAGCGCTCTCCCAGCTGAGCTATACCCCCACAAGAGCCGCGCATTTTAAGGATCGAATTTCGCCTTGTAAAGAGGTTTGCAGCGCTCGGCGTTAAAATTGTTCGACACGGAATAGTGTTCGGGCGCCCAAACAGCCGCTGATTTGTCATTCTGCAAAAGCGCGTAGTCCAGTGAAATCAATCATCTGGAGGTTGAGTTTCACCGGGGTTGGTGGTTTTGTTGATGTGTTCGTTCTTTATTGAATTTTTGCCTTTTCAATCTTTTTTCAAGCGAGACCTTACTGATGCGCCTCACCATACTTGCCGTTGGCGATAAATTGCCGAGTTGGGCGGATGAGGCTACCGCCGAATATCTCAAGCGGATGCCGCGTGAGGCGCGGGTCGATCTGGTCGTGGTGAAGCCGGAAAAGCGCGCCAGTCAGTCGGCGCAAACACTCAAGCAGGCCGAATCCGTGCGTTTGCTGGAAAAGTTGCCGGCGGGGATGCGCTTGGTGGCGCTGGATGAACATGGCCGTCAGGTCAGTACGCGTGAGCTTGCCGATCTGCTGGCGCGATGGATGGAATCGGGCCGGGATACGTGTCTGGTGATTGGTGGCGCTGATGGTTTGGCGCCTGCAATTCTGGAAAAAGCTGAAATGGCTTTGTCGCTGTCCCGGTTGACCTTGCCGCATGCTTTTGCTCGTGTTCTGCTGGCGGAGCAACTTTATCGGGCGGTAAGTCTGTTGAATAATCATCCTTATCATCGGGAATAACGGGAATAGCGTGTGCTGAGCTCTATGATGAGAAGACGTCATTCTTCTGTCTTTTTTGGACCGTAACACGATGTCATTTTCTGTACTTCGCCGCTGGATGTTTCGCTTGTCGATTTTGCTCGTGCTGTTGGCGGTGGTTTATGCCGGTTGGCGTTATTACAGCAAACCCAAGCCATTGGAAGTGAACGTGGTTGAAGTTGGATTGGGGCGGGTGGAGGCAACTGTCGCCAACACTCGCGCCGGTTCGGTGAAGCCTTGTCGGCGAGCCAAACTTGCGCCGCAGGGAGGCGGGCAGATTGCGCAGCTGCTGGTCAAGGCGGGCGATCGAGTGGTTGCGGGTCAGGTTTTACTGGAGCTCTGGAATGTCGACCTGGCCACCCAGATACTCTTGAACAAGGAACAGCTTGGCGCGACAAAGGCGCGGCGCATGGAGACCTGTTCTGCGGCGCAAGCGGCTCGGCGCGAGGCGGTTCGGCATCAGCAACTGCATGCGCAGGGCTTTGTCAGCGCGGCGGCAGTGGACAAGGTGGCCAGCGAGGCGGAGGTGCGTGAGGCGTCTTGTCGCGCCGCAACGGCTGAAATTGCCGCTGCCGAGGCGCGGGTGGATGCGGCGCGTGCCGCATTCAGTCGGACAGTGCTGCGCGCGCCATTCGCGGGCATCGTTGCCGAAGTGACCGGGGAACGTGGCGAATACAGCACACCGTCGCCGCCGGGAATTCCGACGCCGCCGGCTATCGATCTGATCGACGATGCGTGTCTTTACGTTACCGCGCCGATCGATGAAGTGGATGCGCCGCGCATCAAGGTTGGTTTGCCGGCGCGTATCGCGCTGGATGCTTTTCCCGGGGAACACTTTGCTGGCCGTGTGCGCCGCATTGCACCCTATGTGCTGGAGGTGGAAAAGCAGGCGCGTACGGTTGAGGTGGAGGTTGTCTTTACTGACCCCAAAGCGGCCCAGACTTTGCTGGTGGGCTATAGCGCGGATGCGGAAATTATTCTGCAAAGCCGTGACAAGGTGTTGCGCGTGCCGGCGCTGGCCTTGCTCGATGGCAATCGTGTGCTGGTGCTGAAGGATGGCGTGCTGGAAGAACGCAAGGTGGAACTCGGTTTGTCGAATTGGGAGTTCAGCGAAGTGCGCAAAGGCTTGCAGGGGGGAGAACGCGTGGTGACTTCGCTGGAACTCGAAGGTGTCGCAGCGGGCGTTCGGGCGGTGCAGAAGCAAACGCCATGATGCCAACCTTGCCCATAAGTTCTACGCATAGGTTCTACACATGGGTTCCAGATGATTGAACTGGATAAAGTCAGCCGCACGTTTCAGGTCGGCGATCAGCAGGTGCTGGCCCTGCGGGAGGTCAGTCTGTCGGTTGCGGCGGGGGAATACATCGCCATCATGGGGCCTTCTGGGTCGGGCAAATCTACTTTGCTGAATCTGCTCGGATTGCTGGATCGGCCCAGCGGCGGTCGCTATCACCTGGATGGACGTGATGTCACCGATTTGAATGAGGCGGAGTCGGCGCGGGTGCGGCGTGAAAAGATCGGCTTTGTGTTCCAGTCATTTCATTTGGTGCCGCGCCTGAATGCGGCCGCCAACGTGGCTTTGCCGATGCTGTTGGCGGGTGTCGCACCGGCCGAACGCAAACAACGCGTGACGCAATTGTTGGCCGAGGTGGGCTTGAGCGAGCGCGCCGATCATTTGCCGTCGCAGCTTTCCGGTGGTCAATTGCAGCGTGTCGCCATCGCCCGCGCCATGTCGATGCATCCCGCCTTGCTGCTCGCCGATGAGCCCACCGGCAATCTGGATCGGGCCACCGGCCGCGAGGTGATGGGGGTGCTCGAAGCGCTGAATCTGGCTGGCGCGGCCTTGATCGTGATTACGCACGACCAGGATATCGGCGCCCGGGCGCGGCGGCGCATCAGCATGCTGGATGGCCGAGTGATTACGGACGCGTAGCAATGAAATCGCTTTGTTTGTCGTTGCCGGCATGAGATTGCTGGATACCTTCTCCCTGGCTTGGGGCACGCTGGCGACACAGCTGCGGCGTACCGTGTTGATCGGCTTGGCGATGTCGATTGGTGTTGGCGCGGTGGTTGTGCTCACCGCGCTGGGTGAAGGCGCGCGCGGCTATGTGTTGAATCAATTCGCTGGGCTGGGGGCCAATCTGGTCATTGTCATTCCGGGTCGAGCCGAAACCACCGGGGCTGCGCCGGGCGTGTTGTCCGGGCAAACAACGCGCGATCTGACCTTGAAAGATGCCGATGCTGTTGCGCGCTTGCGTTGGGTTTCCGGGGTTGCGCCACTAAATGTGGGGGCGGCGCAGATTACCCGTGGCAGCCTGGGCCGCGAGGCGGTATTGCTGGGTTCGAGCGCATCCTTGCTGCGCATTCGTCATATGCGCCTCGGCAGTGGACAGTTCCTGCCGGATGGCCCCAGTGATCAAGCGACGCCGGTCTGCGTGCTGGGCGACAAAATCCGTACTGAGCTATTCGGCAATACCAATCCGATTGGCAGTTGGGTGCGCATTGGCGAGCGTCGCTTTCGTGTCATCGGCACACTGGCGGCGCAAGGCCAGCAGATGGGCTTCAACTCCGATGAGTTGGTGGTGATTCCGGTCGCGGCGGCGCAGCAATTACTCAATACGCCTTCGTTATTCCGCATTTTGATTGAAGCGCGCGGGCGTGCCGCTGTGCCACGTGTGAAAGCTGACGCATTGGCCTTGCTCAAGGCCCGCCATGAGGGTGAGGAAGATGTGACGGTGATTTCGCAAGATGCGATCTTGGCGACGTTCGATCGTCTGCTGACCGCGCTGACCTTGGCGGTCGGCGGTATTGCCGCGATCAGTCTGGGGGTGGCTGGCGTGTTGATCATGAATGTAATGCTGGTTTCGGTGGCGCAGCGGCGAGCCGAGATTGGTTTGCTGAAGGCATTGGGCGCATCCGCCGGCAATGTACGCGCGCTGTTCATCGCCGAAGCCGGAATAATCGCCTCGCTGGGCGCTGCGGGTGGCGTAGCACTTGGCTTGTTGGCCAGCTTTGTACTGGGAAAGATTTATCCGCAATTGCCTATCTTGCCGCCGCTGTGGGCAATCGTTGCGGCGGTGGCGACCGCGATTTTCGCTGGCTTGCTGTTCGCCTGGCTGCCGGCGCGGCGGGCCGCCAAGCTGGACGCGGTGGTGTCTTTGGCGCGAAGGTAAGGTTGCCGCGATGCGCGTTGCCGACCTGTTCAGCCTCTCGTTCAGCGCGCTGACTCATCATCCCGGCCGCAGCCTGTTATCGGCGCTGGGTATCGCGGTGGGCGTCGCGGCGGTGATTCTGCTGACCGCGCTGGGGGAGGGATTGCATCAATTCGTGCTGGCCGAGTTCACCCAGTTCGGCACCAATTTAATCAGCATCAGCCCGGGCAAAATCCAGACCCATGGTGGCAGTGTCGGCATGTTTGGCAGCGTGCGGCCGCTCAGTTTGCGGGATGCGGAAGCGCTGCGCCGCGTGCCGCAAGTGATCGCCAGCAACCCGACGCTGCAAGGCAACGCTGAAGTCGAAGGCAAGGGCCGCAGCCGGCGGGTGACTTTGTATGGCGTCGGGACGGATTTTGCGCGGGTATTCAGCATGCGCGTCGCTGTCGGCACTTTCTTGCCGCCGGATGACGCCGCCGCGCCGCGTGCCTATGCGGTGCTGGGCGCGAAAGTGCGCAACGAGTTGTTCGGTGCCGATAGCCCGCTGGGGCAGCGAATACGGGTCGGCGGCCAGCGTTACCGAGTGATCGGCGTGATGGCGGCTAAAGGCCAGGTGCTTGGTTTTGATCTGGATGACACGGTTTACATCCCGGCGGCGCGGGCGCTGGAGTTGTTCAACCGCGAAGGTTTGATGGAAATTCAGGTTTCGCATGATCCCGTCGCCGATGCTGATGCGGTGGCGGCAAGCATCAAGCGGATGTTGATCGCGCGACACGGCAGCGAAGATTTTACGGTGACGCCGCAAAAGGAACAGTTGGCGGTGCTCGATTCGATTCTGTCGGTGCTCACCTTCGCGGTGGCGGCATTGGGCAGCATTTCCTTGCTGGTTGGCGGTGTCGGCATCCTTACTCTGATGACCATTTCGGTGGCTGAGCGGACGAGCGAAATCGGCCTGCTGAATGCCTTGGGGGCGCGCCGAAGTCAGATCATGGCGTTGTTTTTAGTCGAGGCGATGGGGTTGGCGGCGTTGGGCGGTGCAGCGGGTTTGGCAATAGGGTTGGGTCTGGCCGAGGCTTTGCACACGCTGGCGCCAGCCCTGCCAGTGCGCCTGGCCTGGAATTACGTGCTGGCGGCAGAAACAGTGGCGGTGGTGATCGGCCTCGCCGCCGGCGTCGACCCGGCGCGACGCGCGGCGGGAATGGACCCGGTGCAAGCGCTGCGCACGGAATAGCGCGGCAAACCCGCGCCGGCCTCACACCATCCTCACCTCATCTTGTCGAAGGGTGTGTTTCAAGACTGCGAAAGTTTTAATTTTTGATGCCGACGATGCCGGTATGGTGCGTTTTCTTGTCGTTAATCAACCCTGTTTACAAATCCGCTGTTGGTTTAGCGGCTCCGGGTAAACTCACTTGCCATGTCTTATTTTTCTCATTCCAATCCGCTCACTTCCAAGCGACTCTATCTCGCTTCGCAGAGTCCGCGTCGGCTGGAATTATTGCGTCAGGTTGGTCTGGAGCCGACCGTTTTACCGTTGCGCACGGTGCATGATCGTCTCGATGTTGATGAAACGCCGTTGCCCGGTGAACCTGCCACCGATTATGTGTTGCGCCTGGCGCGCCTGAAGGCAATGGCCGGCGCCGAGGTGCAGCAGGCCCGTAATTTGCCGCATTGGCCGATTCTGGCGGCAGATACAACCGTGACGCTGGATGGCCATATCCTCGGCAAGCCGGACGACAGTGAAGTTGCAGCCGCGATGTTGCGGCGCTATTCCGGCCGTTCGCATAGTGTGTTGACGGCGGTTGCCGCCGTGCATCTTGGCCGCCTGGAAGTGGTTTTGAGCGAAAGCGTGGTCACCTTCAAAACCCTCTCGGAGGCGGAAATAGCCGCTTATCTGGCTAGCCGAGAAGGCTACGACAAAGCCGGCGGATATGGCATCCAGGGTCGCGCGGCGTTGTTCATCGAACATATCTCGGGCAGTTACTCCGGCGTCATGGGACTGCCTCTGTACGAGACCTCTGAATTATTGAAATCTGTGGGATTTGAAATTTTATGACTGAAGAAATTCTCATCAACATCACGCCGCAAGAGACCCGCGTCGCGGTCGTCTATCTGGGCGAGGTGCAGGAGTTGCATATCGAGCGAGACAGTCAGCGCGGCCTGGTCGGCAATGTCTATCTTGGTCGTGTCAGTCGTGTATTGCCGGGCATGCAATCGGCTTTCATCGATATCGGTCTCGACCGGGCGGCGTTTCTGCATGTTGGCGATATCGTCGAGGCGCGCTGCGAGAATTGCCCGCGTCCGATCGAGAAAGTGCTGCACGAAGGCCAGAGCATCCTGGTGCAGGTGATCAAGGATCCGATCAGCGCGAAAGGTGCGCGGTTGTCGACACAGATCAGCATGGCTGGGCGTTTTTTGGTCTATTTGCCGCAAGAAACGCGTATCGGCATCTCGCAGAAGATCGAGGACGAAAGCGAACGCGAGATTTTGCGCGAACGCCTGACCCGGGCGTTGCCGGTGGATGAACATGGCGGTTTCATCATTCGCACCATGGCCAACATGGCGGAGGACGGTGAGTTGGCTTCTGATGTCGACTATCTGCGCACTTTGTGGGATGCAATTCAGGCGCGCTCGGAGAATACTTCCGGCCCGAAATTGATTTATCAGGAACTGGATCTGGCGCATCGCGTGCTGCGCGACTTCGCAACGGCCGAAACCAGCCGCATTCTGGTTGATTCGCGCGAGACGTTTTTACGTTTGCAATCTTTCGCCGAAGAGTTCGCCCGTAACGGCGCCGGCAAGGTCAGCCATTACACGGCGGAACGTCCGTTGTTCGATCTTTACGGTGTTGAAGACGAAATTGAAAAGGCGCTCGGTCGACGTGTGGATCTGAAGTCGGGCGGTTATCTGGTTGTCGATCAGACCGAGGCGTTGACCACCATCGATGTAAATACCGGCAGTTACACCAGCGGTCGCACGTTTGACGAAACCATCTTCAAAACCAATCTGGAAGCCGCGCAAAGCATTGCCCGACAGCTCCGTTTGCGCAATCTAGGCGGCATCATCATTCTGGACTTTATCGATATGGATAATCCGGAGCACAAGAATGCCGTGTTGCAAGAGTTTTCCAAGTCGCTGGCGCGTGATCGCACACGTATGACGATCAACGGATTTACCTCGTTGGGATTGGTCGAAATGACGCGCAAACGCACACGTGAAAGTTTGACGCGGGTATTGTGCGAACCCTGTCCGGCCTGCCAGGGGCGAGGCCAGATCAAGACCGCTCAGACGACTTGTTACGAGATTTTGCGCGCCATCATGCGCGAGGCGCGTCAGTTCAGCGCTCGCGAATACCGCATCATGGCATCGCAAACGGTGATCGATCAGTTTCTCGATGAGGAGTCGCAGAGCCTGGCGCAGTTATCCGATTTCATCGCCAAGCCGATATCGTTGCAGGTGGAAAGCCTGTTCACCCAAGAGCAGTACGACATCATCCTGCTGTAGAAAAGCGAAAGCGGGGGTGTGGGCCCCGCCGTGCAAGGATTATTGCAGCGGGATGGGCTGATCTTGCGGAATTTCTAGTGGACGGAAGGCGACCCCGGTGAGCAGCGAAAACTCCTTGGTGATGGCTTCCATTTTTTCCACCTGCATCCGAATTTCAACGATTTCACGCGTGATCACATTGCCACGCTCCTGTATGGAGCCCAGATTGGCATGCACTTTGTTCAGATTTTCCAGGCGGTGCTCGAGTTGCGCCTTGTGCTCACTGATGCGTTCGACGATGGGGTCCAGGGTCAGGCGCAGCCAGGTTTCGGTTTCAATACGCACCTGCTGGAACAGAATGCGCGCCTGGGTGACCAGGGCAATATAGAACTTTTTCACCATGAAACGTTTTTCCAGCATGATGTTGAGCGGATCGGCACAGAATTCTTGTGTGCTCACCATCAATTCGTCGAGCCGGGCGCGGTAGCGGGCCAGGTCGAGCATGGGCGGGTCGCTCAATTCCAGACCATGAACTTCATGGAAGCGCTGGTAGGCGGAGTTGAGCAGTTGTTTGATGCCGCCGCATTGCTGGTGGGCGAAGTCGAATTCGGCACCCATCCGGCGTATCAATAAATGCATGCCTTTGATCAGGCCCGCAGTGGTCCAACTGTCGTTGATGGCCATCATCGATTCTTCGATGATCTTGTCCATCCGGTCGTCATCAAGCCGCGCGAGCAGTTCCCAGCCTTGTTGTGCGACAACCTTGCGGGTGACGGTGAAGTTACGCGTGGTTTCGTCATAGAGCTGCTTGTCAGTCAGCATCTTTTCGCGCATTTGGGTGACGATCTGCTGGTTCTTGCCGGATAGAGCCTGCAGGTCGAGCAGATTCTGTCGTGCGGCTTGAATCCGGAGATGTGCGGTTTCGCGTGTTTCGGTCAGCAGCGGGCCGACTTCGCGCATCATCGATTCGCGCATGATTTTTTCACGCGAGGGGATGATTTCACGCGCCAGCATCACTTCCAGACCCTGAATGCCGGAGCGCTTGAGCAAGTCGGCGTCGCCGCGTATTTTGCCGACCAACGCTTTTTGCGCGGAGATCGCCATCACACTCGACGGCGAGATGTTGAGCTGAGTGGCGGTCGATTCAATCTGCCGCTGAATGGTTCGACCAATTTCTTCCGGTGTCTTCAGGTCGTCCCACAACATGTCGATTTTGTTCAGTACGGCATAGTGTTGGCCGGCATGACGCGATACCCATTTGTTCCAGATCTCGAAGTCGGACTGGGTAACGCCGGTGTCGGTCGCCAGCAGGAACAGCAATGCGTGGGCGTTGGGAATCGAGGAAATGGTGAGTTCTGGCTCGACGCCCATCGCGTTGAGGCCGGGCGTATCAAGAATGGCGAGGCCGGATTCCAGCAGCGGATGCGGGTAGTTGATCATGGCGTAACGCCAGGCCGGGATTTCGACGCGATCCTGATCTTTGATCATATAGCCGAGGTTGGGGTCGTTTTCGTCCCACAGCCCCAGGGCGCGTGCTTCAACTTTGAACACGACTTTGGTTTCGGCGAGTTTCCGCATCGCACTGACCATCGCGCTCGGTTCGCTGACTTCGAGTTTGATGGTGCTCCACTCGACGGGATGACGTTTCAAGGCGGTGATGCTGTCATCGCGGAAGCGGGTTTCGATCGGCAGCAAACGAATATAGGGTTCGGTATCCGAGTCGTAATAAATCTCGGTTGGGCACATCGTGGTGCGGCCGGCATCGGAAGGCAGCAAACGTTGCTTGAAGTCGGAAAAAAAGAGGGCGTTGATCAGCTCGGTCTTGCCGCGGCTGAATTCTGCAACGAAGGCGACCATCAAGCGGTCGCGCTTCAGGTTCTCGGTCAAATCGAACAGGCGCAGGAGTTGTTCCGGATCGGGATCGGCATAGTGCTCCAACCACTCTTTGTAGGCCGTGACCACCTTCACCAGCCTGTCACGTCGGTTCTTGAACCGGGTGATGCCACTTTCCAAACCATAATTCATCCGATATTCCTCTGTATCCGCCGTTCCACTTCGTCTGCCTGAATTGCTACCCAAACCGTTTTCTGACGTGATTTTTCTCCGCGCGAGATTCTAACCGCCTTGCGTGGTACGCCAAGAGATGTTGCCAGGAATTCAGTTAGCGCGGCATTTGCCGCACCTTCAACCGGTCTGGCATGAATGCGAATTTTCAGCGCATCGCCGTGCAGACCTGAGATTTCGTTCTTTGCCGCGCCGGGTTGAATATGAATGCTTATTTCAGCGCCGCCGGCGGCGGGTTTTAGCCAGGGGCTCACCAGACCAGCCCGCGCGCGTAACGCTCCAGCGCGGCGACCGGGGCGACCAACAACAATTGGACGACGATCAAAGCGACCAGCGGTGACAAATCGATGCCGCCCAGCGGTGGAACGATTTTTTGAAATGGCCCGATGATGGGGCGCGACAGGGCATAAAAAATCGGCGCCAGCGGTGAGAACGGATTGACCCAGCTCAAGACGGCCTGAAGGATGACAAAGCCGATCAATACATACAGCATCAGTCTTAAAGCTGCGGCCAGTGCGATCAACAAGAAGCCCGGCAGCACCGCGATTCCGGCGACCGCGAACGGGTAGCCCATGAGCCAGTGAATACTCAGCACCATCAGCAATTCGGCGATGAAGAAAGGCAGCAGGCTGGCCCAATCGATATTGAACAGGCCGGGCAGGAAGCGGCGCAGTGGCTTTACCGCAAAATCGGTGACCTTGACGATAAATTGGGCAAACGGGTTATGAAAAGGCACGCGCGCCCATTGCATCCAGAATCGGATGAAGAAGGCGCAAGCGGCAAGGTCGAACAGGGTACGAAAGAGAAATTGCGCGGCGTCGTTGAACATCAGGCTTCGCCCCCGTCTTTGCCCAGTAAATCGCCCATTTCGACGGCGCGCTCCGCCGCCGCTCGCGCCGCCAGGCCGATGGCATAAGCGACGCCGCCTTCTTCCAGCGCCAGAATGCCGCGCTCGGTGGTGCCGCCTTTGGAGGTGACGCGGGCGCGTAGTTCGGCGGGCGGAGATTGATCCTTGATCGCCAGCGCGGCAGACCCGAAGAAGGTTTGCAGGGTGATCAGACGTGCGGTTTCAGCTGGCAGACCAAGGTCGATTCCGGCTTGCTCCAAGGCCTCGATGAAATAGAACACATAGGCCGGTCCGCTGCCGGAAATGGCGGTTACGCTGTCGATCTGCGCTTCATGCGTCAACCAGACCACGCTGCCGACCGCTTCCAGAATGCTGCTGGCTTGCGCCTGTTGCGCTTGCGTTACATCGGGCAAGGCGAACAAGCCGGCAATACCGGCGCCAATCAGTGCCGGGGTGTTGGGCATGGCGCGGACCACGGCGAGGTGCCCGCCCAGCCAGCGTGAGATATCGAGGGCGCGGACACCCGCCGCGATCGAGAGCACCAGTTGCTCGGGTTTGAGCGGCGGCAAAGCGCGCAAAATTTCAGACAGTTGCTGCGGTTTCACCGCCAGCACGATGACATCCGCCGCGCAGATCGCGCTGATCTGCTCATGCGTCGCAACCGCATATTCACGCCTTAGCCAATCGCGCCGTTCCGGGTTGGTTTCCACTACATCGATGTTTGCTGCCGCAAAGCCTTTGCGCAACAGGCCGCCGATCATGGCGGCCGCCATATTGCCACCGCCTATGAACCCCAATTTCATGCTGAAAGCTCCTGTTGATGTTTTTTTGGGTCATCTATGACTGGACGGACGCCAAAAATGGCGGTGCCGACGCGGACTAGTGTAGCGCCTTCAAGAATAGCGGCTTCCAGGTCGTCGGACATGCCCATCGACAAGGTGTCGAGATGCTGACCGGCCGGGCCCAGACTTTTGCGCGCTACTTGCAACAACTCGGCGACGCGGCGAAACCGACTGCGTTGCAGGCCGATGTCGTGGCCGGGTTCCGGGATCGCCATAAAGCCACGCAGACGCAGATTCGGCAGGCCGACGATTGCGCCCGCCAAGGCCATCGCCGCATCGGCGCCGACGCCGCTTTTGCTGGCTTCGCCGCTAATGTTGATCTGGATGCAGACTTGTAATGGCGGCATGCCGGCGGGGCGTTGGTCAGACAACCGTTGTGCGATTTTTTCGTTGGCAATGCTGTGGACCCAGTTGAAATGGGTGGCAATCTGACGTGTCTTGTTGCTTTGCAGAGGGCCGATGAAATGCCATTCGAGTGGCAGGTCGGCCAGTTGCTCCAGCTTGGGCAGCGCTTCCTGAACGTAACTTTCGCCAAAAATACGTTGCCCCGCCGCATGCGCAATGCGAATCGAATCGGCCGGGAAGGTTTTGCTGACGGCGACCAGGCTCGCACAATCCGCCGATCTGCCGGCCTCTTTGCATGCATGGCTGATGCGGTTTCGACAGGCTTGTAAGGCGGCGGCGATTGCGACCATAATGCTTCGCGCTTTCTCTTAAATATTCACGTAACTCGGGGAATTGTAATGGAAATTTCCGAGCTTCTTGCCTTCTCGGTCAAGAACAAAGCTTCCGATCTGCACCTCTCTGCCGGCTTGCCGCCGATGATTCGCGTGCATGGCGATATTCGACGTATCAATGTACCGGCGCTTAATAATCAGGAAGTCCGCGCCATGGTGTACGACATCATGAGCGACTCGCAGCGCAAGATATACGAAGCGCAACTCGAGGTCGACTTCTCGTTCGAATTGCGCGATGTGGCGCGCTTCCGGGTCAATGCCTTCAACCAGGAGCGCGGTGCTGGCGCGGTGTTTCGAACCATTCCCAGCGTCGTGCTGACGCTGGAACAGCTTGAGGCGCCGAGGATATTCAAGGACATCGCCGATACCCCACGTGGCATTGTGGTGGTCACCGGGCCAACCGGTTCCGGCAAGTCGACGACGCTGGCGGCGATGGTCGATTATGTCAACGAGAAAGAATATGGCCACATTCTGACTATCGAAGACCCGATCGAATTTGTTCACAAGAGCAAGAAATGTCTGGTCAATCAACGCGAGGTCGGGCCGCATACGCACGGTTTTGCGGAGGCCCTGCGGTCGGCGCTGCGGGAAGATCCGGACGTGATTCTGGTCGGCGAAATGCGCGATCTGGAGACCATCCGACTGGCGCTGACCGCAGCCGAAACCGGCCATCTGGTGTTTGGTACCTTGCATACCTCCTCCGCCGCAAAGACGGTCGACCGGATCGTTGATGTGTTCCCCGCAGCGGAAAAGGAAATGGTGCGTTCGATGTTGTCCGAGTCGTTGCGTTCGGTGATTTCGCAGACGCTGCTCAAGCGCAAGGACGGCACCGGGCGTGTCGCCGCGCATGAAATCATGCTCGGCACGCCGGCGATTCGTAATCTGATTCGCGAAAACAAGGTGGCGCAAATGTATTCCTCGATCCAGACCGGCCAGTCGCTTGGGATGCAGACGCTGGATCAGAATCTGGTCGAGTTGGTGCGTCGAAATGTGATCGAGTCTTCCGCCGCGCGCGCCATCGCGGTAAACAAAGACATGTTCCTGAATTGATCTCGCAATGAATACAGTCAACCACCTTGCCCGAGTCCACGAATGGTTGCGCTTCATGGTGTTGCGCAATGCGTCTGACTTGTTCATTACCGCCGGCTTTCCGCCCGCCATCAAGCTGAATGGCAAGATCAATCCAATTGCCAAACAGTCGCTGACGCCGTCCGACAGCGCCATGTTCGCCAAAGTGTTGATGAGCGAAAAGCAGCAAGCCGAGTACGCCGCTACGCATGAGGCCAACTTCGCTATCTATCAGCCGGAAGTTGGCCGTTTTCGGGTCAATGTCTTCATGCAGCAGGGGCGCACCGGTATCGTGATGCGCCATATCAACACCGAAATTCCACTGCTGGAAGACCTGCATCTGCCGCCAGGCTTGAAGGACATCACCATGATGCCGCGCGGTCTGGTGATCATTGTCGGCTCAACCGGCTCGGGTAAATCGACCACCTTGGCGGCGATGATTGGACACCGCAACCAGCATGCGCAGGATCACATCATCACGGTGGAAGATCCGATCGAGTTTGTGCATGAGCATGGCAAATGCATCATTACTCAGCGCGAAGTGGGCATGGATACCCTGGATTGGGAATCCGCCCTGAAAAACACCTTGCGCCAAGCGCCCGATGTGATCCTGATCGGCGAGATTCGCGACCAGGACACCATGCACTACGCAATGGCCTATGCCGAAACCGGCCACCTTTGCCTGTCGACTATCCACGCCAATAATGCCAATCAGGCGCTGGATCGCATCTTGAGTTTCTTTTCGCGTGAACGCCGTGAGCAGTTGCTGCTCGATCTTTCACTCAATCTGCGCGCGGTCATTTCGCAACGACTGATCCCGCGAACCGATAACAAGGGGCGCATCCCGGCGGTTGAAATCATGCTCAACTCTCCCTTGGTCGGCGATCTGATCATGAAAGGAAGCCTGGATGAGTTGAAAGACATCATGTCGCGCTCGCGTGATTTAGGCATGCAAACGTTCGATCAATCGCTGTATGACCTTTACAGCATTGGCATCATCAGCGCCGAAGATGCATTGCGTAATGCCGACTCGTTCAATGACCTGCGCCTGAAGATCAAGTTGCATGAAAAAGATGGCACTAAAGATGGCCAGCTTTCCGGTCTCGATCACCTCGACATTGTCTGATTTCGGCCGTTTTGTAGGTTTGGTGTGATCACGGCGCCTGATCAATCAGGCGCCGATATGCCTAAAGCGTCTTGTCCAGATAAGACCGCACAATTTCCAGCAACTGTTGTTCTTTGCCGTTGAAGAAATGGTCCGCTTTTGGCGCAATCATCTGGGTGGATTTGGCATTTCCACGCAATCCATCGGCTCTTGCCTTGGCCGTGTTCAAAACCTGCGGCAGATCATTTTCGCCGTATAAATCCAGCACCGGGAACTTCAGTTTGTCGTAATTCAAGGCCGCTGGCGCGCCGATAGCGACCCACGCCGCAATGCCGGATTTCGGGTTTTTTTCCAGATAACGCGCCGTCATACGGCAACCCATGCTGTGCGTGGCAAGAACGATTTTGCGGTAGCCCTTGGCAGCCATAAAGTCGACCGCGACCTTGATGCGCTCGGCGGCTTCGTCGAAGGTGGGCGGATATTCATCGCCTTTGGCGTCGGCTTTCATGACCGGCATCTGCAGCGACAGCGTGGCATAACCTTGCTCGGGCAGGTTTTGCCGCAACGGTCCGATCAATCCCCAGTCTGGATGCACGCCCATGCCATGAATCACGATCACGCCGGCCTTGGCGTTGTTCGCCTCGGTATACAAAGTGAGATATTTGTGTCCGCTAGGAATTTCCAGCCAGACAGGATCGCCGGTCATCACGGAAGGCAGTACTTCATCCGCCCATTTCGCCTCGCGCACGTAATCCGATGCGTGCGCTGAGAATGTCATGCCCAAAGCCAAACTCACCGCCACCAATCTGTTCATGAATCGCATAACCATTCCTTTAAAAAAGATAGATGAGTGGCGGTATTTTCGCTTCATCCTGTCCACACGCCATAGCCCATTCGTACAGCTAGCAGATACAGCAGGCCGGCAAAAAGTTTCTTCACCAGATGTACCGGTAAACGGTGCGTCGCGGCTGCGCCGAATGGCGCGGTCAGCCAACTGCCCAGTGCAATCGCGGCCAGCGCCGGCAGGTAAACAAAACCGATGCTGGCTTCAGGCAGATTCGCCACATTCATGCCCGAAACAGCGTAGCCCAGCGTCCCCGCCAGCGCGATCGGCAAACCGATTGCCGAAGACGTGCCGATCGCCCGGCGAAGCTCGATATTGCACCAGGTCAAAAAAGGCACCGACAAAGTGCCGCCGCCGATGCCGACCCAGCTTGAAATCAATCCGATCACTCCGCCAGCGAAAGTGATGCCAAGCATCTTCGGCATCTGCCGCGAAGCCGGCGGTTTGAATCCGAGCAGCATTTGCGTCGCGGCATAGAACAAAAACAGGGTGAAGAAAATTCTCAGTCCGCTATCAGATAACTTCGCCGCCACCAGGCTGCCAAGCAGGGTGCCGAGCAGAATGCCCGGCGCAATGCGACGCACCGTCAGCCAATCTACCGCGCCATGTGCATGGTGTGCGCGCAAGCTGGAAAGTGCGGTCGGCACGATCACCGCCAGCGAGGTCGCCAATGCCAGGTGAATCAGGTAATCCGGTGCAAAGCCTTGCCGCGCAAACGCCCAGACCAGCGCCGGCACCATCAACAAACCGCCACCCACGCCGAGCAGACCGGCGACAAAACCGGTACCCAGGCCGAGAGCGAAATAGAAAACCAGGAAACTATCCACGCCAATGAAAAGCGACGTTTACAGATGCTGCTGAATGAAATTCCACTCGTCAGGATCTACCGGCGTAATCGATAGCCGGTTGCCCTTGGCCAGAATGCGCATGGTCGCCAACTCCGGCGCGGCGCGAAGCTCGGCCAGCGAAATCAAGCGCGTCTTCTTGATAAACCTCACTTCAACATTGAACCAGCGGGGATTCTCCTGCGTCGCCTTGGGGTCGAAATATTTGCCGCTGGCATCGAACTGCGTCGCATCCGGATACGCCGCTGTGCTCACCTCCGCCAGCCCGGCGATACCGGGTTCGGCGCAGGTCGAGTGATAAAACAGCACGCCATCCCCCACCTGCATCTGATCCCGCATGAAATTGCGCGCCTGGTAATTGCGCACGCCAAACCAAGCTACGCCGCCATCGCGAGCCAGATCATCAATACTGTATTCGGAGGGTTCAGATTTCATCAGCCAAAAACGCATGGATCCTCCAGCAAAGTCAAAAATATCGTTAGCAATCTGATTTAAATGAAAAATGGTCAGCAACACATCCAACTTCGTCAAACCTGCCTGGCGGACAGAAGTTATGTGGAAGATCCATCTACCCGGTTCTTATTTTGTACGGCAGACGCTTCCAGATACCCACCTGGAACGCCACCCAAACACAGACTACTTTAGTTAATCCGGTGAACGAACCCTTTAATAGCGATCGCCATCGTCAAAGTTCAGTCCGATTGCAATCATCCGAACGCTTTGGATATGGCATTGAACTGCATATCTGCGGCGCAGGCTGGTCAGTGGCTTTCCGCATCCTTCAGGCGTTGCTGCTCAAGCGCCTGGGCGGCATCAATTTGCTGCAGCACGGACTCCTTCAGTTTTTGCCCTTCCTCAATTTCCTGCTGCTTCTGTTTGGCGACGATGGCTGCCGTACCAACTGTTTCAGCGCCACAACCGGCAATACCAAGTAATACGATCAAGCTGACAATTTTGAACATGAGAACTCCGGCGAAAGTGAAAGGATTAATAATTCTTGGGCGGCAGTTGATTCCACCAAGCAACGCTAACACATCGCCGCACAGCAAATCTCTTGGCACTTGATCCGCACTCGCTATTGTGAGCTTGAACTTGTCCAACTTGGCGGCGACAAGCGCAGCCAGCAGGGCGAGATCGAACGAAAAGGGCTGTATCGCATCCACTCGCCAATGGGCAATCCCGAGCTTGCTGCCTTATCACCAACCCCATTATCTAAGTGCAGCGGGCCCATCAGCGCGCGACGATAGATAGGCCCTCTGTGATTGGCCCATCTTGTGATTATTATTTTGCGATAACGAATATTCTTGTGCCGCCGCCCATGAGCGGGGGCAGGACAGCAGATGGAAATCGCGCTTGCCAAACAACGCAATTTCCTTATAATGCACGGCTCTTGAGCGCCCATAGCTCAGATGGATAGAGTACCTGGCTACGAACCAGGGGGTCGTGGGTTCGAATCCTGCTGGGCGCACCAGTAAAAACAACGGCTTAGCCTTCATCGGCTAGGCCGTTTTCGTTTGTGCTTCAGAATCTTCCTCTCTGGTCACCGTTCGGTCACCGTTCGTGGCGGGCTACCGTGTGAAAGCAATCACTGTTTGAACTCCGGCAGGCAGTCTTGACGCCATCACAACCTGATGCTCGATGGTTACAGCGTAACCTGCCATCGGCGCTCATCACGATCCAGCGCTCTTGGTTCCCCTGGCTGGCAAGTCGAAACAGCGCAACCAGTGCCCGGAATTGTGGGTTGTTTTGTGGGTAGAGAATTTCGGCTTGGCCTCACCTCTTGCTGTCAGAGGCTTGGAGGCTTGAATATGGCGGAGAAATTCTCCGCCATATTGCGGGAATTCTCCGTAATTCCCCAAAATTTG
>JFJP01037454.1_pt1 | contig 28010 bp, 24 predicted proteins | sample 431651 | NCBI WGS metagenome assembly JFJP01 (sample SAMN02602958, study PRJNA72255) | Microbial mat metagenome, whole genome shotgun sequencing project. | biome: fresh water; feature: sink hole; material: water; isolation source: purple microbial (photo- and chemosynthetic) mats found in... | reverse complement strand
CTATTGCCTACTGCCTACTGCCTATTGCCTACAGCCTTACGACTTTCGACTTAAGATACTTTGCCGTATACGATGTCTCGCATTTAACCAGTTGTTCTGGCGTGCCTTCAAATACCACATACCCGCCCTTATCTCCTCCTTCGGGACCGAGGTCGATGACCCAGTCGGCACACTTGATCACCTCAACATTGTGTTCGATGAGTATCACTGAATGACCGTGATCGACGAGTGCATTGAGCGATTTCATCAGCTTGCTGATATCGTGGAAATGGAGCCCTGTGGTCGGTTCGTCGAAGATGAACAGCATCTTTTCGTTGCTCTTCTCCTGGCTCAGGTAGAATGCCAGTTTCACCCTCTGGCTCTCGCCACCGGAGAGGGTTGATGACGACTGCCCCAGCTTCACGTATCCCAGGCCAACATCTGCCAGGGGTCTCAGTCTGTCAGCTATCTTTTTGCATGATTTGTCCTTGCAGGTGACGAAAAACTCCAACGCTTCATCTACTGTCATTTCAAGGACCTCATAGATATTTTTGCCACGGAATTTTACGTCGAGGATATCACGTTTGAAACGCATGCCCTTGCATGCCTCGCATGTCAACTCCACGTCGGCCATGAACTGCATCTCAACCCTGATGACACCCTCGCCCTGGCACTCTTCGCAGCGTCCCCCTTCAACATTGAAGGAGAAGTGGGAGGGTTTGAATCCCGATTGTACGGCGGCCTGCTGGTCAGCGAAGAGCTTGCGAATGTCGTCAAACGCCTTCAGGTAGGTGACAGGGTTTGACCGGCTCGACTTGCCAATCGGGTTCTGATCTATCAGTTCCGCTGCGGTAATGGACGATATGTCACCCTCCAGGGCGGCAAACCGACCTGGCTTTGAATTGTTTCCTCCCAGCCTGGAATTGATAGCACTGAATAGTATGTCATGCACCAGGGTGCTTTTGCCCGATCCGCTGACACCGGTTACAGCGGTGATTGTATGCAGCGGAAACTTAACGTCAATATCCTTCAGGTTATTTTCACGGGCACCCTTGATGCTCAGGTAACTGTGCCATTTGCGCCGCGTTTCAGGCTGCTCAATACGCAATGCACCGGTCATGTAGGCGGCGGTGAGTGATTTATTCTTCTTCGAGAAGTCTACTCCTCCCTGGTAGATCACCTCTCCTCCGTGAATCCCTGCTGCCGGCCCCATATCTATTATCTGGTCCGCCGCCCTGATGATCTCCTCTTCATGTTCAACCACAATCACGGTGTTGCCCAGGTCGCGCAGCTCCCTTAGCACATTTACCAGAAGATTGGTATCTCGTGGATGGAGTCCTATGCTGGGTTCATCAAGTATATATAGTGACCCCACCAGGCTGCTGCCCAGTGAGGTGGCAAGATTGATGCGCTGAGACTCGCCTCCGGAGAGAGTATTTGACAGCCTGTCGAGGGTCAGGTAGGAGAGGCCCACATTCATCAGGAAGCCCAGTCTCTGCTGTATCTCCTTCAGGAGGCGTCCCGCTATCTCCCTCTCCTCACCGTTCAGAACGAGGTGATCAAAGAACTCATGAGCCTGGCTGACGGGCATGGAGGCTATATCCATTATTGATCTGCCTCCTACTTTCACCCATCCGGCCTCCTGGCGCAGTCTACGCCCTTCGCAGGAGTGACATATGCGTTTGCCCCTGTAGCGGCTGAGCATGACCCTGTACTGAATCTTGTATTTCTTCTCCTCGAGATGTTCGAAGAACTGGTTCAGCCCGAAGAAATACCTGTTGCCGCTCCATACCAGTGCCTTCTGTTCGGGCGACAGCTTGTACCAGGGTTTATGAATCGGGAAGTCAAACTTGTCAGCGTTGAATACCAGTCTCTCTTTCCACTGCTTCATCGTTTCGCCCCGCCAGCAGGCAATGGCTTCATCATAGACGGAAAGGTTTTCATCAGGGATTACCAGGCTCTCATCTATTCCTATGATCTTTCCGTATCCCTCACAAACAGGGCAGGCGCCCAGTGGTGAGTTGAAGCTGAACAGGTGCTCGGTTGGTTCCTCAAATGTGATGCCGTCCTCTTCGAACTTATCGGAGAATCTGACGGACTGGGTTGTCTCCTCATCGGTTACGGTAAGGGTGATATGGCCTCGTCCGGTCATGAATGCTGTCTGCACAGAGTCGGCTGCCCGGCTCAGATCTTCAGGCGTATTGCCCGAAGCGAACCGGTCGATTAGCAGGTCAACCGAGCCCATTGAGCCGATCAGCCCTGCAGCGCTCTCCTCATCAAGACGCACCAGACCCTTTTCAGTGCTGATGCGGTTATAACCCTGCTGAAGCAGGAATTTTATGAACTCTGCCGGTTCCACATTTTCAGGGACTGACAGAGGAGCAGTAAGCACAACCCGTGATCCGGAGGTGAGTGTTGCAAGGTAATTCACCACGTCATCAACGGTATGCTTCCGCACCTCGCGCCCGGATACAGGGGAGATAGTCCGCCCGACACGCGCCCAGAGGAGCCTCAGGTAGTCATGTATCTCGGTTGATGTGCCCACTGTTGACCGGGGATTGCGCGTATTCACCCTCTGTTCTATTGCAATAGCGGGTGGAATGCCATTGATGAAATCGACATCGGGCTTGTTCATTCGTCCGAGGAACTGCCGGGCATATGAGGAGAGGCTCTCCACATATCGCCTCTGGCCCTCGGCATATATGGTGTCAAAGGCAAGCGATGACTTGCCTGAACCTGACACCCCTGTAATGACAATAAGATGGTTCCTCGGAATATTAAGGGTAATCTCCTTCAGGTTATGAACGCGTGCTCCCTTTATCTCAATATTACCCTTCATTCAGCCTTCGTTGGTAAGTTCGCAAAATTAATGATTTTGGATTTAGGTTTTTTTCTTTTCTTTGTCTTTGGGTCAAATGAAACAAAGAGGGGAAGTACCCCGTATAAGACACCATAAACAAACAAACGAAACAAAGGAGGGCCGCCTATCGTATAACTGTACTCGCAACCAAAAACAAGAGTTAGTTATGAAGAGCAAATTAACCGATTATGAGCTTATTACAAGCTACGTAAGCGGTAACGAGAGAAGCATCGAGCTGCTCATCCTCCGACACAAAAGTAAGGTCTATTCCTATATCAGCCTTTACATTCGTAACAGGGACCTGGCAGATGATATTTTTCAGGACACCTTCCTGAAAGTTGTTCAGTCGATCCGCGCCGGGCGTTATCAGGATGATGGAAAATTTATTTCTTGGGTGATGAGGATAGCACATAATCTCATCATCGACCACTTCAGGCATGAAAAGCAGATGGGTATCGTGCTCAACGATGACTACGAGACTGATCTCTTCAATACCCACAGTCTTTCTGATGATAATGTTGAGGATGTGATCGTCCGCCGCCAGGTTATGCGTGATGTGAGGCGCCTTATCAGCGGACTTCCGGAAGACCAGCGCGAGGTTGTCATTATGCGGCATTACGCAGGGATGAGCTTTAAGGAGATAGCCGATATGACAGGTGTAAGCATCAATACTGCCCTGGGCAGGATGAGATATGCGCTGATCAACATGCGCAAGATAATGACTGAAAAAAATATTACCCTTTCAATAGGCTGATACAATTTTCTGAGTAGGAGTGGCGTTTCTCTATTATGAGTACAACGACGCCTATGGATAAGAATTCTACCCTCTTACTTTCTTATTTAGAGATAACAAATACTCCATCAGACCTGATTGCAGATGCTTTTGGCATAGACCAGGCCCTCGGCATTCTGCTGCCTGATATGGAAGATCATCCTTCTGATGAGGTTCTCAACCGGCTGTTCTCAAAGATCAAAAACGACAAGACGGTGCATTGAAAAGGACTTTCGGTAACAAATTGAAATGAGGCTTTCTTCGGGAAGCCTTATTTGTTGTTAAACTGTCAGAGGTCATCTTTTTTCTCTATTGAATATTTTACCTTCGCAAAACTCAAACAAACTCAAATGAAAAAAACGATTGTCTTTTTTACGGTAATCATGGCCTTTCTCTGGTCATGCACATCAAAACAGGAGAAAATGGAAAACAGGATGAGCGGGTTTATAAGTGCCTATGAGGCTGAGATAATACCCCTTTATAAGGAGTATACCCTGGCAGACTGGGAAGCCAACGTCACAGGCACTGATGAAGCCTGGGCAAACAGGGAGAAGGCCTCAATAGCTTTCATCAGTTTCTACACTGACAAGAATGCCTTTGCTGAACTGAAGGAGTTGAAAGAGTCCGGGATGGTGAAGGAACCATTGCTTGCCCGCCAGCTGGATATACTCTATAATCAGTACCTGCAGGGACAGATTGACACCAGCCTGATATCCGAACAGGTGAAGATGGAGACGGAGATAACAAAGAAATACACCACTTTCAGGGCAACCGTCAACGGAAAGCAGCTTAGCGACAATGATATAGAGAATATCCTTCGCAGTTCAACCAGCAGCTCAGAGCTACAGGCAGCCTGGGAGGGCCACAAGATGATTGGACCTGTTGTGGCGGATGATATTCTCATGCTTGTAAGACATCGTAACAAGATAGCCGTACAACTTGGATTTGATAACTACCATCAGATGAGTCTTAAGCTATCAGGACAGGATCCAGAGGAGATCACAAGGCTTTTTGATGAGCTCGACAGCCTGACGCGCGATAACTTTATACAGCTGAAGGGCGATATCGACGCGTATTTTGCAAAGTACTACAAACTGGATCCCGGACAGCTTCAGCCATGGCATTACCAGAACAGGTACTTTCAGGAAGCTCCGGAGATCTACCAGGTGGACTTTGACAGCTATTATGCGAATCAGGACCCTGTCAGGCTGGCAACTGAGTTCTATGAGGGGCTTGGCCTGCCGGTTAATGCCATCCTTGCAAAGAGCGACCTCTATGAGAAACCCGGGAAGAACCAGCACGCATTCTCAATTGATATTGACCGTGCCGGCGACGTTCGCACGCTTGACAATATCAAGCCTGATGCAAACTGGATGAATACCATTCTCCATGAACTCGGACACGGCGTATATTCATACTATAATGATATGTCGCTGCCGTTCACGCTCCGCGATGCAGCCCACACATTCACAACAGAGGCCATTGCAAACTATTTCGGCAGGCTGGCAACAAACCCTGCATGGATGAATCAAATGGGGATCATTGATGAGGAGGAAATGAACAAAATATCGGAAGAGAGTTTCAGGGCCTTCAGGCTTCAGCAACTGGTTTTCAGCCGCTGGGCACAGGTGATGTACCGTTTTGAGAAGGCGATGTATGAGAATCCTGACCAGGATCTCAACCAGCTCTGGTGGGACACCGTTGAGAAATACCAGATGATTAAGAAGCCTGAGGGACGCAATATGCCTGACTGGGCAACGAAGATCCACGTTGCGCTCTATCCCTGTTATTACCATAACTATTTGCTGGGAGAGCTGCTGGCTTCACAATTTGCCAATCATCTGCAGACTGCCGTGGCTACCTCCGGAGATGTGGAGGCAGACATGAAGGCAACGGGTGAATATTTTAAGAGCAACGTATTCATGCCTGGCGCAAGATACCAGTGGAATGAGATGATTGAAAAGGCCACCGGAGAAAAGCTGACAGCCAGGTATTATGCCATGCAGTTTGTGCAATAATTATATGCAATATAAAAATGTTACACATGAAAAAGTATCTGTTCCTTATGATCGCAGTTTTGACAGCCTGCTCAACGCCCGATAAAAAGGTGAGTGAATCTGTTGCAGGTTTCCCTGATGAAACCATAATCAAAAGTTCGGTTGAGAAAGTAATGGCAGCCCAGCCATCCGCTGATACGCTGCTCCTTGAGAAGGGCGTAAAGCACGCCGCTTCACTGTGGAGAGCTGAGGACGGCACGCCGGAGGAGTTTTCTGATTTTGTTGCTGCAAACTACATCTCGGATCCCGCAAAGCGAAGGATCGTATTCCTGAAGGTGAGCAGCTATTTTGAATCGCTGGGCGGAAACATGAATGAGATCACCCTCGATCTGAGGAAGGTCCTTGATGAGGCAGCCGGAGAGATCGACGAGATTGACCGTATGTTCGGCAACTACTCGGTGGGTTCTCACATGCAGACTGACTTCTACAGTAATAAGATAGCATTTGTGATTGCCCTCAACTTCCCCTATTTTACTCTTTCTGAGAAGGAGGAGTTGGGTGCAGGGTGGAGCCGCGAGGAGTGGGCCATGGCACGTCTTGGCGATCAGTTCGTTTCACGTGTTCCGGCAGAGCTGAACCAGGCAGCCTCAGTGGCCATGGGCAACGCGGAGATGTATATTGCCGAGTACAACATCCATATGGGCAGGCTGCGGACTGATGACGGGCAGAAGCTTTTCCCCGACGATATGGTCCTTCTGTCACACTGGAACCTGCGCGACGAGATTAAGTCAAATTATGCCGACAAGGAGAACGGTACCACAAAGCAGGAGATGGTATATAAGGTGATGGAGCGAATCATCAGCCAGGAGATTCCGGGGAAAGTTATCAACAACCCGGAGTACGAATGGGCTCCCTATTCAAATAAGGTTACAAAGGATGGTGCAGAAGTTGAACTGGAAGCGGAGCCTGATACCCGTTATTCTCATGTAATCAACATTTTCAGCACTGAAAAAGCTGTTGACCCTTACAATCCCGGTATGAACACCGCAATCATCCGCAGTTTCTCGGGCGGAATGGAGATATCGCAGGAGGATGCTGAAGCTCTTTTTGATGAATACCTGAGTTCTCCTCAATTGAAGGTACTTGCCTCAATGATAAGAGAGAGGCTCGGCCGTGACCTGAGGCCCTATGACATCTGGTATGACGGCTTCAAATCGAGGAGCTCGATACCTGAGGACCTTCTTACCTCAAAGACCGCAGCTCTCTACCCTGACCCTGCCGCTTTCAGGGCCGGAATGCCAATCATGCTGACCAAACTCGGATGGTCTGCTGAAAGGGCAAATTATATAGCCGAAAAGATTGTGGTTGATCCAGCCAGAGGATCGGGCCATGCGTGGGGTGCAGGCATGAAGGGAGCGGTATCTCACCTTCGTACACGCGTCTCGGACAAGGGAATGGACTACAAAGGATATAATATAGCTGTTCACGAGTTCGGCCACAACGTGGAGCAGACAATATCGCTGTATGACGTCGATTATTTCATGTTGTCCGGTGTTCCGAACACTGCCTTCACCGAGGCAACGGCATTTCTTTTCCAGGACCGTGACCTCATGCTCCTGGGAATAAAGGAAGAAAACCCTGAAAAGGAGAAGCTGCAGACCCTTGACGCTGCATGGTCTCTGATGGAGATCATGGGGGTCAGCATGGTGGAGATGAAAGTTTGGAAGTGGCTCTATGAGAACCCTCAGGCAACGCCGGCCCAGCTCAAGGAGCAGGTGATAAAAATAGCAGTTGAGGTTTGGAATAAATATTTTGCACCCGTGATGGGAGTGAGTGACTCACCACTGCTGGCCATATATTCTCATATGATTAACGGACCGCTTTACCTGCAGAATTATGCTTACGGACAGATAATCCAGTTCCAGATTGAGGATCACCTTAGAGGCAAGGATTTCTCGGATGAGATTGACCGGATGTACAGCCTGGGACGACTGACACCGCAGCAATGGATGAACCAGGCCGTGGGGGTTAAGATCTCTGCGCAGCCGATTCTCAGGGCTCTCGACGAGGCACTGAAATAATATTATAGTAGCCGGTGGTTGCAATGAAGTTCCGCAGGAAGGGGATCCCTCCCAGGAACTGAGGCAGTCGGCGGGGACGGAGTCCGAATTTGATCTCAAAGTTCGGGTTGATGAGCCAGAGGGATTTTTTCGCAATAAGAAATCCCTCTTTTTTTATTGCCTTTTCGAACCGTCCGATATTTATTCCTGTGTCCTTAATTTCCAGGAGTCCTTCTATCCGCGCCGGGCTCTCTCCGGCAGAGCTGAGCAGACGGGTGTATGCCCTGCGTGGCAGGAGATGTATCCAGGGCATTTTTGAGAGCACCCTGCTGTCACACATCTGCTGATGCCCGCCAAAAGGATTGTTCCATGGAGGGAATGCAATGAAGAGCACACCGCCGGGGTTCAGGAATCTCTTTACAAATCCGATGAATTTTTCCTGGTCATGAATATGCTCCAGTACATCACGCATCATAATTATATCAAAGGTACCGGCTGAGTCTGAATCATAAATATCCGCAGCGGTGAACTTAATCCTGTCTCCGCCAGGGACGGCGGAATAGAAACTGCGTGCATTCTCAATCTTGTTTTCCGAAAGGTCTATTCCTGCTATGCTGACACACCCGATTTCAAGGAAGGGGAGGAGATTGCCCCCTTCACCGCACCCTATCTCCAGCACGGAGAGTGAATTGGTTACAGGTAAAATGCTGTTAATAAACGGAATGACATACCTGGAGGTAGTATGTGCCTGCTCCCTGAAGTATAGTTCCCTGTTGTTGTGACGATCATGCATGACCCAAATGTAAATTTTTTTTCTGTTTTTCTTGACTTGTGTTATCTAAAGTGATATCTTTGTAATATCAAAATAATATCATAAACCATGAAAGAAGAAAGAATTTTCAAAGCGTCATCAGGATATCTGTTCCTGTTGATCGGACTGCTGTTGACGGCAGCCCTGGTTTTTGCGTTCATCTATGAAATCTACTGGCTAGGAGTCCTGCTGATCGCAGTTACACTACTGGTGTTGCCCGGCCTTATGGTTGTCAATCCGAATGAGTCAATGGTAATGGTGCTCTTCGGCGCTTACCGTGGAACAGTCAAGTCTAATGGATTCTGGTGGACAGTGCCCTTCTATGTACGCAAGAAGATCTCATTGCGTGCCCGCAACTTTGACAGTGAGCCAATCAAGGTCAATGACAAGAACGGGAACCCTATCAAGATCGGGTTTGTTCTGGTCTGGAAGGTTGAGAACACCTTCAAGGCTGCCTTTGACGTTGACAATTACGAACATTTTGTACTGGTACAGAGTGATGCTGCACTTCGCAAGCTGGCAGGTCTCTATCCCTATGACAACTGGGAGGGCCATGAGCAGGAGATTACGCTTCGCAGCGGCGGTGAGGAGGTTAATGACGAACTGGAGAGGGAGATACGGGAGAGGCTGATGATTGCAGGTATCAATGTCATTGAGGCAAGGATCAATTACATAGCCTATTCTGAAGAGATCGCCGGTGCCATGCTTCGCCGACAGCAGGCAACAGCTGTTGTCGCAGCCCGTTTCAAGATAGTGGAAGGGGCAGTGTCAATGGTTGAGATGGCATTGGAGCAGCTCTCCGTGAAGGGCATCATTGACCTTGATGAGGAGAAGAAGGCTGCAATGGTTAGTAATCTCATGGTGGTGCTGTGCGGCGACAAAGATCCCAACCCGATCATTAACACCGGCACTTTGCAGCATTAGTCATGCAGAAGAAGTCATTCGTCATACGGATTGATCCGGACAAGCTGGGTGCCATTGAGAAATGGGCCTCTGACGAGTTCCGCAGCACCAACGGTCAGATAGAATGGATCCTTGACCAGGCACTGCGCAAGTCCGGACGTCTGAGACCGAAAACAGAAAATAAAAAAGAGAACAATGAAAAATGAAACGCCTGTCCTCAGGTATGCATGCCCGAAATGCGGGGGAAAGAAGTATGATGTGAAAGGTGTGGTTATTCAGCGCAGCCAGTTCAGCCAGATCTTCAGCCTGCCAGGTTCGCGCTATACGGCGGTCACATGTGAAAAATGCAAGTACACTGAATTTTACAATCTCCCGGTACAGAGTATTAAGGAGGCATTCGATTTCTTCCAGGGAAGGGTTTAGTTCAGATATTGGACAGATAAACGGAGCAGCAGGCCACAACGCCTGCTGTTTCTGTTCTCAGGCGGTTTGGGCCCATATGAACAGGCGTAAACCCATGCTGCACGGCATGGGCAACCTCTTCCGGTGTAAAATCACCCTCCGGTCCTATAAGAATCGTCACCTTCTCGGCAGGGCAGAATGCTGAGTTAATCATGACACGGTCAATACCACTATCACAGCAAGCAATTAACCGCTTTCCTGTCCGCTCGCCGGCAATGAACTCACTGAAGGAGAGCGGCTCATTCAACTTTGGCAGGTAACTCCTGACTGACTGTTTCATTGCGGAGAGAATCAATCCTTCAAGTCGCTCCTTCCTTATCCTTTTCTTTTCAGTTCTGTTGCAAATCAGGGGAGTGATCTCGTCGATGCCCGTTTCAACGGCTTTCTCGATAAACCATTCCAGCCTGTCGTCGTTTTTGACCGGTGAGATGGCGATATGCAGCCTGTATCCATGGTCCGGTTCGCGTCTCACAGATGTTACTGAGGCAGTCATGGCGGTGGAGTCATCACCTGTAATAACGCCCTCATACAGGTTTCCGTTTCCGTCAGTGAAGCTGATGTTCTCACCGCGTCTCATGCGTAGCACCCTCAGGCAGTGTCCGGACTCCACACGGCTGAAGTGGGCAGTACCTTGAGAAACATTGATTGCATAAAATATCTGCATTCAGGCTAATTTTTGCACAAATTTATTGATTTTAGCATTCTCAAAGTTTATTCTACACCATAATGAAGATAGGAGTTTTGTCTGACACTCACGGGTGGGTTGACCCTGCTGTTTATGAGCACTTTGCCGGTGTAGATGAAATATGGCATGCAGGTGATGCCGGGAACATAGGGGTGATAACTGAACTGGAGTCGTTCAGGCCTCTGAGGGCTGTCTGGGGCAACTGTGATGATTTTGAGGTCAGGAGGGCTACCTCGGAATACCTGTTTTTCATAGCAGGTTCAAAGAAAGTACTGATCATCCACATAGGTGGCTATCCGGGCCGCTGGGCTCCGCGTGCCCTGGCATTGATAGAGGAGCTGAAGCCTGACATTTTTGTTTGCGGTCACTCGCATATCCTGAAGGTCATCTATGACAAACATCGCAGTATGCTCTGCATCAATCCGGGCTCTGCCGGTCGCACCGGCATGCACAAAGTGATGACCCTGCTTCGTTTTACGATAGATGATGACAAACTAAGCGATATGGAGGTCATTGAATTCGGTAACAGGGGCCATAAAGCCGATTACTGACCGTCTTCATTGTAATTCTCAGCATCCATGCCTCCGCTCTCCATTCTCCTGAGGAATCTCTGCAGCCTGTCGGGGAGTCCGAGCATGTACATATAATCAACCCTGGAATTGGCTTTGGGGTCTCTTCGCACCTTTTCCTTGGTGTTGCTGATCAGGTCATTGTATGTGAGGTTTGAGGAATAGCTCATCATCATGCCCCTGAAATAGGAGAACCAGTACCATACGTTGTTATTTGCTTTGATGTAGATGTCAAGAAGGTCACCCGACCTTTTCCTTTGCAGTTCCACCCATCCGTCAACGTAGATGTTCAGCGGCTGCTGGCCAATGAAACCGATACCTATCTTTCCTGTTGAGATGAATGACATAGTATTTGGATTCCACCTCAGGGTCACATCGTTAAGCAGGATCTGTGACGTTAGCTCTTTTGGGAGCGACCGTGCAACACCGAACAGCTGAAGCTCTTCATTGAGCGTCCTTGCCGCCTGTTCTCCCAACAGGTCGCGCATACCCTTTATATTGAACTCAGAAGAGAGGTTGACGGTCTTAAGTGTCGGTATTGAACGGATATCGTCAGCTATCATCTTCAGGGCTTCCGGATCGAAGTGGAATGAAAAGCCGAGGATTGTCCTTGCCTCAACCAGAGCCGAGTCGGTATTATTGACAATCTTGCCTGAGCTGCTCATTGTAAGCAGGTCATAGTTGACCCCGAAGTTGATTGTACCTTCGCTCTCAAGCAGGCACAGGTTCCTGTCAAAAGATACCATGTTGCCGTGAAGTTTAAGATCTGATAGTTTCTCCAATGATGCGATGCGGTACCTCCCTGATCCTTTGTCATGGAACAGGTATCCCTGTGCGCTGATCATCGGATTATCGCTCCATGAGTGTCTCTCAGACAGGAATGTACCGTAAACACCTGAAGAGTCAAGCGTTACAAATGTACCTGAGAAAAGGAGGTTGTCATTGATGTCTCTTGGCTTGTCGTCAATCGGGATCAATATGTTCAGCGGGTCAATGGCTGCACTGAATTTCACAGAACTGCTCCTGATGACAGGGCATCCGGTGACAATGCCGGCTGCGCCGGTAAACCTCAGATGCGGTTCTCCGGAACGAAGGCTCACGTCGCCTCTATAGGTGAAGGCCGGACTAAGGGTGAAACTCTGAGTTACAGAAATGGTTCCCTGGGCTTTGGAGGCCATGGTGTCAACCTTAATTTGCGAGAATTCTATAACCTGGCTCTCCCCCGTTTCGTCTATGTAATTGTATTTTCCTGATCCATAATAGTTTGCGCTGCTCTCAATATTAATTTTTGCAGAGTGGAGGAGGTGCCTGTTGTTGATGACCACAAGGGCGCTGTCTGTCTCCCTGATCCTTGCTCCCTTTCCGATATAAAGTATGCCCTCGCCCGGCTGAATAAGGGCATCCGCTACGGGAATATAGTTTACATCCTTGACCATTACATACTCATTCTGCAGGAAGTATGACGCTGAACCCGACTGGAACTTGACGGTGTCTTTCATGTTATTGGTTGAGAAGAAGGTGGGTTTTTCAACCTTACCCGGAGGTACTTTCATCAACTCATCCGCAGTCATGAGTTGCGTCATTTCTCTTCCCCTCTGTGACATTTCGAGCACCTTATTCCTGATATCATACTCGAAGTTCGTCATCTTTGTGATGTATTCCAGCTCCGGGAATACTACAATTGAGGAATCCGTATTGAGGCTGAACGAGGCCTTTTGGGAGATAAAATCAACATGGGTGTTGGTGTTGGTGGCCACAAATCCGTACCCGTCACCCCTGAGAGCTTTCAGGTAGTAGTCGGAGGTGTCTGCTTTAATAGTGTTCTGCCCAAATGCAAAAGTCTCCGAGGTTATCCGGGCATCAGCCATGTTAACTTCACCCTTACCCTTCATCTTGTCTGGGGTTAGGATGAGGGTCCCGTCAAGGGTGGTTCCGTTGCCAAACATACTGAAGTCATTGCCTTTGGTGTTAACCGCATACCACTCGTCAGGTCCGGTGAGCCACTGTATGTCTACATCCGATGATTGCAGTTCAGGAAACCTGTGCAGCGAGTCTGAATGCATGTTAAATGTCCGTGCCCTTGTTAACATGTAATCGGGGAACAGGCGGAAGGTATCGGCGGTGACGGTGGCGGTAAGATGATCGATTCTTCCGCTGGCTATCAGGCCGGAGTTGCTCATACTAAGATGATTGTACAGCCTCCCCCTGTCATTGAATATGGGTATTCCCTCGATGGGTATTGTCATTGAGAAGCCGAGGGAGGTGTCAGGCTGTACGGTCAGTGTCTGCCTCATTGGTTCGGTGACACCTCCTCCGACGAACTCCCCGGCCAGGGCTATCTCGGCATTGGTATAATGGTCAATATTGGTATAGGTGAACGGGTCGAGCCTGAAGAAGAACTTCTCCCTGGCATATAATCCTTCCAGGCCTGGTATTTCATCATAGAAGATATATGAATTGGTTGAGGCATTGAGGATAGGATACTGTTTAAGACTTCTCAATCCCGACTTGTTTCGTGGGTCATCAACATAAAGGTAGGCTGAGGCCAGTTCAATCATGTTGTCAATTCTCTTTATCACCGGCCTTCCGTAAGCATCTCTTTCCTCAGTCTCAACTGCAATTTTGATGGAGTCAATTTTTTCAAGCCTGATATTGAAGGTATCATAGTTAAATGAAAACTTACGGCCGTAAATGGTGAAGAGGCCCGCCTGGACTACCCCGTCGAATAAAATGGAACGGTTCTTACCAATTGTCAGTCTGCCTCCGTAGGGCCTTATAGCTACGTTTTGGGAATCGCTGAGTGACACAGCCCTGACGCCGGAGAGCCTTAGATCATAATTCTTCAGGTCGAGGATGGCATTTTCCTCATTATCCCTGGCTTCACTGTTGATGGAGATGGCATCATAGTCCTTCTTCTTGGCGAACGAGGCTATGTAGTCATCGACCTTCTTTTTGATAGTAACCTCATTGTAATATCTGTCATAGAAGAGGAATCCGTTGTTAGACAGTTCAATGCAAAGGGCTGTTGCCTGCTCAATCGGCATCCGCATCCATTTGGCGAAGCCCTCCACCGGGAAGACATCAGAGCCGTAGGCTTTTGCGTAGTCCCTGACCCTGTAGAGAGGATGCACGTCATCCATTCTCATGAGCCTGAAGAAGTTGGCTTCGTTGTAAAATGAGATTGACTCGAATTTTGCGGACCCGATAGATGATCCCCGGGTCCGTGACATAGTCACAAAGGGGTTGTCCATATCCCACGACAGGTGTTCAAAATAGAGGTCAAGGTTATGGTATGAATCATAGTAGGGGCTTCGTGAAAGTGGACTGGTTGTGCGGAACATGCTGACCTCCCTGGTATCAGTATTGTAAGAGAAGCCCATATTGGAGTGAAAAACCGAATCTGCACCCAGGTAAAGGGTTGATGATGTTTCATAGCTGCTGATGGTCTTCTGTGACAGGATGAAGTTCCTTGATGTCAGGCTCAGGGCCAGGGTATCCTTCCGGTAGAGCTTCACGCTCGCCGGGAACCAGTTGGTGCCTGTACCCCTGACAATGGCCCCTTCGAGGGTAAGTCCGCCCTCATAATCCACTTCTTCATAGATGTCCTCAATGAAGAACCTGGTTTCGTAGGTTTCAAACCGTGGCATGGTGGCTTTCTCCGGTGAGATTATTTCCACCGCCCTGTCTGTCAGCTTACCTGATACCGGTTGCTGGAAGTAGGTGGGGTGTGTCAGGAGGGAAGAATCACAGGTGAATTCGCTTTTCGTTACATCGATATCAAAGCCGGAAACGGTAGCGTAGACAGCTGTCGGGTCGTAACCGGCTTTTTCCCAGGTCACTTTCCCTTCCTTGCAGTGCAGGAGAAATATATCAGGATAATAGGTGCCGGTGAAGTCAAATATCTCAGTACTGTCTTTCCCCAGGAATGCTATGAGGGTGACTGCCCTGATGTCTATCTTCAAAACGGTGTCTCGCACAAACTCCACTCTGCCGTCCATGGTTTTCCATTTCACTGATCCGGCCGAGTAGATTGTGTTGTCAACCAGCAGCAGTCCTGTCACTTCAATGAATTTTTCGACTGACGCGTTTGGGAACCGCGGGTCAAAGGCCATCTCACTCAGGCCCTCGAGCCAGGCACTTATCTCATCCTGCCCCTGTTTCGTTTCGATGAAGTTGGTCAGTGTCCTAATGTAAAAGATAAATCCCGGAGCCTGGCTGAGCCTGCGGCTTCTCAGCTGACTGGCCACATTTATTATCCTGTCCTTGACCTGTGGCTCAAAACATGTGCTGTCATACATGGAGTTAAAAAGATCCACCTCAGCCTTCTCCGGCTTACTCACAAGGGTTCCCATGAATGCAGTCATCTCTACGGTGAATTTTGCCGTATCACCTGAGAACTGCGGGGGACCCTGCCCTGTCAGGTTTGCTGAGAGGGCAGTTGCTGCCAGAAGCGTGAGGAGAATCTTCTTCATCTCCTTTTCAGAGGGCTTTTACAATGTTGCAGAATTCTTCCATGACAAGTGATGCTCCGCCAATGAGACCTCCGTCAACATCCTTATTGGCAAAGAGCTCGGCTGCGTTGGATGCCTTGCAACTGCCGCCATAGAGGATGGTGGTCTCTTCAGCCAGCTCCTTTCCATACTTATCAGCTACCAGGCCACGGATATGCTGATGCATCTCCTGAGCCTGTGCCGGTGAAGCGGTGACACCTGTGCCTATAGCCCACACGGGCTCGTAGGCAATAATGCATTTTCTGAACTCTTCTGCCGCGAGAACGAAAAGTCCGTCTTCAAGCTGTCTTTTCACGACATCAAAATGGATTTTTGATTCCCTCTCTGCCAGCACCTCGCCGCAGCAGAAGATAACACGGAGGCCGTTTCGCAGTGCTTCGGCAGTCTTGGCAGCCAGAAGGGCATCACCCTCACCATAGTAAGAACGGCGCTCTGAGTGTCCGATAATTACGCTTGACGCACCGGTGCTCCTGATCATTGACGCAGAGACCTCCCCGGTATAGGCGCCAGATTTATGGTCATTGCAGTTCTGGGCCCCGGCACTCAGCCCGGGAGCGCTGAGCAGAGAGCTGACAATGCTCAGATGGATGAATGGCGTACAGAGTATCACCTCTTTCCCTGCGAGTGGCTCGGTCAGAAAGTGCTTGTCCAGTGATGTGGCAAGTGCAACTCCCTCACCCAAATCCATGTTCATTTTCCAGTTCCCTGCAACTATTTTTTTTCTCATTGTATGTTTGATTTTTAAAGTGTTTCTTTATTATTCCCGGGGTCTGATTTCAGTCTGAAAGGAAGCGTAAGCGCGATGGCCAGCAATACTGCCAGCAAGGCAGCGGCTACCGCCAGCCTGTTCTTCGTGGCTGTCTGGTAACTAAGGGCAAGTGAATTCAGATCACCTTTGAATTGCTCCTTAGCGGGGAGATTGTGATATGACCACTTCGCCATAACTGTTCCGTTGTGCAGGAGAACAAAGCCCGGATCTGACCTGATAACGGTTTTGAGCATTATCTCATCTGCAAACAGGGCATCGAATCCGGTTACCAGTTCCCCGGCAGTCGATGGTGTGGAAGCTGTGACGATGTAGAACTTTATGCCTCTGTCAAGGAGTGCTATGCCGAGGTCATAGCCCTTTACGAGACCTTTTCTGTCAGACTTCTCCAGCCTGCGTGCAACCATAAGTACCATGTCTCCCTGATTACCGGTCACCTCGTCAGTCATGTCGGCACCCTCCCTGCTGATCAGAGTGAAGTCATGAATAGGAGGTATATAGCCCCTGGAGATGAGCACTGATTTCTGGTCAACGAACTTCCATGTTGTGTCATCAGCAGGGTAGTCATTCAGTGTGAACTCTTTGCTTACCCCATCTTTCTCATAAATGAATCTTATGTCGTATTTATCAGGCTCTGCATCAGGGGGAACGGCCATTGCCTCCGGCAGGTTGGTTCCGACCTTGTAAGGCCTGAAATCAATAATTGGCAGGTAGGAGAGATTGTATCTCATAAAAAGCAGAAACAGGAATATCAATGCAAGGGTGAAGTTCAGGCCGGCTCTGACGGGGAGTGTACCTGTACGGTCATCCCTCTTAATGAAGACATAGACCACCAGCAGCGTTATCACCACGTTCTTGAAGAAGGTCTGCCAGTTGGTCATAATTATGGCATCGCCAAAGCAGCCGCAGTCGGAAACAGGATTGAATATTGCCAGGACAAGGGTAAGAGGAGTGAATAGGGCCATGAAAATGGCAGCCATCCATGAGGCAAGCCTCACCATTGATCCTGAAAGAAGCATCATGCCTGTGATGAATTCGACAAGGCAAAGGAGTATTGAAAGGGGCAGAGCCAGGTCATCAAGAAAATCCATCCTGAATGCATTGAAATAATCACCGAACTTGAAAGCCGTGCCCATCGGGTCAATACCCTTGACAAAACCTGAAAAAACAAATAACAGACCAGTCAGTATCCTGGCGGTTTGAGTCAATATCTTCATCTGAGAATGTTTCTTTCCTTGAGTTTGTCAATTATCAGCCGGAAGATAAAATCAGGTGTCAGTATTTCATTATCAGTGTCATAGCAGTTTATGACCTGGAGACTGCCATCGTCAGCAGCCACCTCTGTATATACTTCCCGTACTCTCTTCTGAAAGTCGAGGCTGCTCTCATGTATATCCCTGTTGCCCATAAGATAATTTCTGTCCTCGCCCTGACGGCTGTTCTTTAGTTTTTCTTCCGTGAACCTGAACGGTACGTCAAGAAAAATATTTATATCCGGTTTCGGGATACCGAAATGTTCAAACTCCAGTTTCAGAATCCACTCCCTCAATTTTTTTTCCTCTGCCTTTGAGTGCAGTTTTGCACACTGGTAGGCAACATTGGAATAAGTATAACGGTCAAGTATGACAAAGTATTTCTCTTCAAGCCATGTTTCAATCATGGGTGAGGCATCTTTTCTGTCTCCGGCATAGAGCATGGCAACGAGGTAGGGATCGACACTGCTGATATCTCCGAATTCTCCCCTGAGGAATCGGGCAATCAGTTCACCAAAATAGGGAGTATCCATTCGTGGAAAGTGAATATATCTGCATTGCAGGTTTCTCTCTGCAAACCACTCTTTCAGCAGCGAGATCTGTGTAGACTTTCCTGCTCCGTCAAGCCCCTCGATTACAATAAGCTTCATCTGTGAACTCCTTTTGCTGTAGGTTTAAACTGGCACAAAACGGTAAGGTTTTAAAGATAGATATTTATGAATATCAGGTTGTCAGCAAGGATGCTGATTTTATTAACACAGTTGGCCGGGGGAAGAGGACCATGCCTATCCCCGTATGAAATGTTCCATGTTGAGCGGGATCTCTATGGATATTTCAACCATCCCGGCAATTATTCCGCCTTCATACCAGGGCGCCTGGTATATTAGCTTCTTAATACCTTCTTTTTCAATAGTATAACAATTGCTTTTTTGGGAATCCATTATGTCAAGGATCTTTTCCCAAGATTCTTTTTTGTGACACTCTTTCAGGTTGCTGCCTTCAAGCCCGCGCCCACCGTATTTTGAAAATGTGGAGGCCGATTTGTTATTCATATACAGTATTTTACCGGCGGTATCTGATACCGTTATTGCAACACCCAGTTCAGTGGCCCAGTTGATGTCTTTCATGCAGATCAGTTAAAAGCTTGTTATACGTCCGCAAATATAGCACTTTGGATGTTTGGATGAGGTGGTCAAAAACTGTGTACCGATGCAATGATTATCTTTATCAGCGTAAAACAGACTGCCATGTTGATAAATGCCGGAGGAAGAGTGCTTGATCTTGCCCGTCCGCGTGTGATGGGAATAATAAATGTGACCGACGATTCATTTTACCTGGGAAGCAGGTATACCGGCGAGAGTGAAATCATTGAGGCGGCAGAAAGGATGTTGCACGAGGGAGCTGATATACTTGATATCGGAGGCTGTTCCACCCGCCCGGGTGCTGCGGAAGTGCCCGAGGCGCTTGAAAAAGAACGTGTCTGCCGGGCTGCAGAACTGATCCTTGGCCGGTATCCGGAAACGGTTATCTCAGTCGACACATACCGTTCAGCGGTGGCTGAAGCTGCCGTAGTGAGTTCAGGAGCGGCAATTATCAACGACATATCAGGCGGAGAGATGGATAAAGGAATGTTCCCTCTGGTCATCAGGCTCAATGTGCCATACATCATGATGCACATGCAGGGAACACCGCAGACAATGCAGCAGAATCCTCATTATGATGATGTTGTTGCTGACATATTGGTGTGGTTCGGGCAGAGGATTAGACAGCTTCAGGAGGCAGGAGTTAAGGATATTATAATTGACCCCGGTTTCGGTTTTGGCAAAAATGCGGAGCACAACTTTGAGATTTTGCGGAGGCTGGCGGAATTCCGTATTACCGGACTGCCATTGCTCGCCGGGCTGTCACGCAAATCCATGGTATGGAGAACCCTGAATGTCACACCTGAAGAAGCCCTGACAGGTACTGCCGCTCTCAATATGGCTGCGCTGATGAACGGGGCTTCGATTCTGAGGGTGCATGACGTAAAGGAGGCCCGTGAGGTGATAACCCTTTTTGAAAAGATTTATCCTGCGGGCATCCTATTCGATCATAATTCTTAAATTTGTCGGTCACGGCACTCCGCTTTATGCTCGAATTCAATATTCTCGATATCCTTGATATATTCATGGTAGCCTTTATTCTCTACCAGTTATATCGACTTATAAGGGGCACTGCCGCTTTCAGCATCTTTCTGGGGATCTTTTTCGTCTATCTGTTCTGGCTTATTGTCAAGGCACTGAACATGGAGCTGATAAGCGCCATCGTGGGCCAGGTGATAGGAGTGGGGGTAATAGCCCTGATCATCGTTTTCCAGCAGGAGATACGTCGTTTTCTGCTTGCCATCGGAAACAGGTATATAAGCCGAAACAGGTTTTCGTTCGACAGGTATTTCCCGTCAGGTGCGGTTGATCAGACAACAAATCAGATTGTTGAGGAGATCGTTCATGCCGTGGAGTCCATGGCGCAGTCGCGCACCGGAGCCCTGATTGCTATCGGTAGAACAAGCATGCTTGACATCTATTCTGACGGAGGGGAACTGCTTAATGCCCTCGTCACTGATGAACTGCTGAAGACAATTTTCTATAAGGGGTCTCCGCTTCATGATGGCGCTGTACTGGTTCAGAACGGAAAAATATTTGCTGCCCGTTGCCCCCTTCCCTCAACTGATCAGTCAGGTCTGCCGGCACGGTTCGGCATGAGGCACAGGGCGGGTATCGGCCTGACCGAACAGACAGATGCTGTCGTAATAATTGTCTCTGAGGAGAGAGGAAGAATTTCCGTGGCCGATGCAGGCAAGATTCATGAGGATGTGACTCCCAATGAACTGCGGCAACTCCTCCTTACTCTCAAGATATGACCAGGGGCCACGCCGCTATCGGTACCTGAGTTTCAGGTCAATGACATTGTCATATACAAACCAGCATGGCTCATCACATGAGAACTCGTCATACCCTGCCTGAGGGCATGCTCCTGCCATGGTGATGTACCTGCGGCCATCAAGGGTAAACTCAAGCGTCGCAGAATAATCTTTATAAAGAAGCGCGTCATACCTGATATAAGAATGGGGTTCTTGAATGAAGTATCTGGCCAGGATGATACTGTCCTTCACCGATCCTTCATAAAGCGTCACCACCGGGTTGACAGGGATGTAATCCGGAGTCCGGAAGGAGATTATCAGGGTAGCTGTCTCAATTCCTCCCGGATAACACTCCCCGCAGTCTTTTACCATGCTTTCCTCGCATGAGAGCAGGAGTGTCAACAAAACCACAACGGTAATACTGCTCCTACTCATAATTGTACAATCTGATTTTTTTAATGGTGTTTGTCCGTGACTCGCGGATCAGGGTGTATGAAGCCCTTAGTGTAAGCCATACCGGGAAAACCTTGTAGAAGGGAGTATTGAGGTATGTCAACCCGGAGCTGAAATTGATGTTGCGTCTGCTCCACCGGATCTCTGCGGCCGGTATGATACAGAACTTATTGTCCGGCCTGTCGGTCGTTCCTTCATACAGCGAGTGGAAGCGGTAACCCAAAGAAAGAGAGGGTACGATGCTCCATGTCCGGCCGCTGCCCGGATTGTTGAGCTGGTACTCCCTGAAAAGCCCGGCATAAATCACCGAGGAACTCACCTTGTACTGATAGATAATTTCATCATCGCCTGCAATAAGCATTCGCTGGCTGGCGGGATTGAATGCTGCGCCAAGTTTAATGCCTGTTCGAAGCTTTGGGTCGGTAAGGGCTAAAGAAAGGTCAGCCATCTGATAATGGGTTGTTATCATACCTCCCGCTAACAGAGTCAGCTCATTAAGGGAGAACCCCCTCCCTGCTGCCAGGCCTCTTCCGGTGAGGATCTTCACTAACTCCGCGTGGCCATAATGGTATGCCAGGTTGACCGGGTCACTCATCTCCCTGCCGCTGTAAATCCATCTGTTGCCATTGTCAAGCAGTAACTCTGCCGCCTCTTTCTGGCCTGTTATTGATGCACAGCCAAGGGCGTCTATGCCGTCATTATTTAATGCATAAAGGTACGCCTCGTTGCTGATCAGAAGCCTTATCATCAGGGTATCTCCATTCTGTGCTGCCACCATAAGAGGGGTGAAGCCCTTCCTGTCCGCAGCACCGGGGTCAGCTCCGGCCTGAAGGAGGATGTCGGCAATGTCATAATACCCGAAACTCACCGCGGTCATGAGAGGTGTATTGCCCTCCTGATCACGCAACTCCAAGGGGGCTTCGTAATAGAGCAGCATATCGGCGATATAAAAAAAGCCAAGAGCTGCAGCATGGTGCAGTGGTGTTGAATTGACCCTGTCAGCCTTGGTAAGTGAGGCTCCGTATCTTATCAGCATCTCTGACAGATCCAGGTCATTTGACCTCACTGCAGACGTGAGAGGGGTGTTCCCGAACCTGTCAGTCACGTCAGTGGCGGCACCGAGCAGGAGAAGTATCTCAACCGCCTTCATTTTACCCGAGGCGACAGCATAATGCAGCGGTGTGGCGGTTTTGCCGACAAAATTATTCACATCGGCCCCTTTCAGATAAAGTCTTATTATTTCATTGCAGGCGCCTTTTGATGCGGCAATCTGCAGGTTGAAGTCATCAACATCATAACCTTCGGTGGCATAATCTGAGGTATCCACGAACAGAACCTGATCATTATACTCTTTAAGAATGACCTTGATTCTCTGAGCTATTGATTCCAGTGCCAGTGAATCCTGCTGGGCAAAAACTGATAATCCGCAGAGGACAAACATCAGGGATAGGGCTAATCTTTTGAGAGCATTGACCATTAGTACAAAAATAGTCTCTGTTTCTGTGTGGAACAATTTTGTTGATATTTTTTTTTAATGGTTAAGAAAATGCGTACCGTCATTGGCTCTTTACGGTATAATATTATACTTTTGCGCACGTTATGACACCAGATCAAAGCCAATGATTTTGCGAAACAGATCCAAACGCATTCTGATTATAGTTGCCATTGCATTATTTCTTTTTGTTCCGCATGTGGGCACGGAGGGTCTTGTCACGCTTAACAGCAGCAATGTCCCGGCCAACCTGCGTATTGACAACACGCTCACTGACAGTGTTATGTTTGATACTGCCGAGAAGGGTGTTGAGTCGTTCATGAAGAACTGGAACATAAAAGGAGTATCTGTAGCTGTGGCCCGCGAGGGCAAGCTTGTTTATGCCCGGGGATTTGGCTATGCATCAATCAATGATTCGATTCCTGTTGAGCCGTACCATCGTTTCCGGGTAGCCAGTGTTTCCAAGCTGGTAACTGCCGTTGCGGTTATGAAACTGGTGGAAGAGGGCCGTCTCTCTTTGCAAGACCGGGTATTTGGCCCTGGCAACATACTGGATGATACGCTTTTTTTACATCCCAAAGACCGTCGTGTCTTCGATATTACTGTAGCACATCTTCTTTCACATGAAGGGGGCTGGTCGCAGCGCTATGGTGACCAGATGTTCATGCCTGATGTGATTGCACGATCCCTTGACGTACCCATGCCATTGGATATTAAAGATATCATCAGGTTCGCCCTGAGTAAGAACCTTCATTTCACTCCCGGTGCCGGACAGTCGTACTCCAACCTCGGGTACAGTATCCTGGGGCTGGTGATAGAGAAGGCATCAGGGCTTGATTATGAGACATACTGCAAAAGGGAGGTGCTGGAACCGCTCGGTATTTACGACATAGCTCTGGGTCACAACCTGCCTGAAGAGGCTCTTCCGCTGGAAGTATCATATTATGAGGTTGAAAATGCTCCCCTGAAACCATCCGTTTATGGTACGGGTGAGATGGTGCCTGCAAGCCGCGGGGGAAATGACATTGAAACCCTTGGTGCTGCCGGAGGCTGGGTAGCAACAGCGCCTGATCTGATGCGACTGTTGCTGGCAGTAGACGGTTTTGATCAGCCCAAGGACCTCCTCTCTCCCGGGAGCATTGAATTTATGACGGATGTATACAATGGGTTTGCTCCGGTGGGTTGGCGGGCAACGATGACTAACGGGTCATGGTGGCGTACCGGATCCTTCTCCGGAACCTCGGCTATGATGAAAAGGATGCCCGACGGAACCGCCTGGGTAGTGCTTATGAACAGCAGTGCCTGGAACGGATCGGAGCTGACATCGGACATTGACCAGATGATGTCAAAGTTCCTTACCCGGGTCAGGGAATGGCCCGAGGAAGACCTTTTCAGTTTTTCATTGCCGGTGCCGCTGCAGATTCGAAAGTAGGAAAGTCCGTAAAGTCGGATAATCGCAAATCGACAATCGCAAATCGACAATCACAAATCGACAATCACAAAGTCGGATAATCGCAAATCGACAATCGCAAATCGACAATCGCAAATCACTAATGCTGTGTGTTTTACAGTTAATGTAAATATTATCAGAGAGGAGCTTGAGGAGCGTTATGGTTCTGAGCTAATCGATTACGACAAGTATCGTCCCAGTTATTATTTTCATGCCTATGGCCTGCCCCTCATGCCCGTGATGTGTTATGATGAGCCTGCCAGACTGAGGCTCATGCGGTGGGGACTGATACCCTCATGGGTGGGAGATGAGATTGAGGCCAACGAGATAATGATGAAGACCTTCAACGCACGCTCCGAAACCATTGCAACCAAACCCTCCTTCAGAGGATCTTTCGCCTCGCGTCGTTGTCTTGTCCCGGTCAGGGGTTTCTTTGAATGGCAGCACCTGGGAGGGCGAAAAATACCCTGGTATATTGCACTTCGTGAAGAAGATATTTTTTCCCTTGCCGGGATATGGGATTCATGGACCATGCAAGGGGGTGTCACCATTGATACCTTCTCTGTGGTCACCACGAGGGCCAATGAGCTGATGGAGGAGATACACAACACAAAGAAGAGGATGCCTGTAATCCTGCCCCCGGCTGCAGAGAAGATATGGCTGAGGGAGGGTGTGCCTGCTGATGCCCTGGCAGAGCTGATGAAACCTGTTGCGTCAGATATGCTGGAAGCCCATACTGTCAGTCCGCTTATAACCAATAACAGGGCTGACCGCAACAGGCCTGAGCTTATAATGCCCTACAGCTACCCGGTTCAGGGTACGCTTTTTTAGCTGCTCTCTACTGGGAGACAAACACAAATGTCAGGTAGCCGCCCTGTTTTTCGGGCGCGCCCTGGTCTGAATTGAACCTTGACCGTAGAGCATGACTTACAGCCGTTTCGGTTAGGCATGCATCCCTTGTGGTTGATAATCCTGATGCGGGTTCGGCCTTCAGGACATTACCCTCACGGTCAACCACTATGGCAAGGGTTATCTGTCCTGCTCCCTCGCACTTATAGATGGGTATGGGGAGAAAAACATGGCTTCGGCCGGCAAGATCATAAAAGATCCTCGTTGGCCCCCTGAAAGTTCCCTTCTCTTGCGGTTTTTCCTTTTTTTCTGTTATTTGTGGCTTGATTTCATCATCAGGAATGGCAATCTCCTCTCTCCCTGCCTCCTCAGCCATCTTCTGTTCATCAATGAAGTTTTTCTCATTCAGCAGTCCGCTTTTAATGAGCTCCTCCTTGATCATATCCTCATACTCCTTCGGATCAATGTCTAAAGGTTTGTCGGCCATGTTTTTGATAATATTTACGAGCTCTTCGGCCGTGGCATTCTCAAACTGCTCACTTTTGGCAAGTTCAAGGGCTTTTTTCATTGCCGGATCGGGCATCTCCTCCTCCATGGCGAGGATGATCTCAGCTGCGATCTCACGTTTCATGGCTGAGACTTTTACTGACATGAAAATCACCGCTACAGCCAGGTGCACGATGATGGTCGCCATTATTGCCGTAAATGTTATCTCAAACCTGTTCATCAGGGTACGAAATTATAAATAATTGTATGCATGACATCACTTTAGCTTCAGAATTGTGCTGTCAGTTTCAGATTCAGGCTTCGTCTGGTGAGATAGTTCGGTACTGCAAACTCACGTGTCACGCCTTCGCTGTTCCTTACAGTACGGATCCATGTATAGGATATTGTGTTCCTCATGTCAGCGAGGTTGAAAATCTCTATTACAGCTATCAGTTCCTTCATGAAGGAGTCTTTCCTCTTCATGCTGGCGGCTGCCAGGACTTTGGAGAAGCCGATGTCGATACGCTTGTACGGGGGCATCCTGAACCAAATATCCCACTGGTCTTTACCGGGTGGTGACGCCGGTATTCCCGTTCCAAATGCAACATTGACGTGAGCCCTGAAATCGGGGTGTCCCGGAAGGTAATCCTGGAAAAATATACTGAAATTTACCCTCTGGTCGAAAGGAGCCGGATACCATCCGGTGGCGGATGAAGGTATTTTAAATTCAGATTTCATCAGTGAGAGGCTGAACCATGATTCCACCCCGGGAACGAATTCTCCGTTGACCCGCATGTCCAGGCCTGCTGCGTAGCCCTCCGCTATATTGCCTCCATAGTAGATAAGTCTTACATTATCCACGGTGTACGGCACGAGCCTGTCAAAGAGTTTTCCATAAGCTTCGGCTGTGAATCTGAAGGGTCTCTCCCAGGCGATGAAGTCGTAACGGGCGCCGGCCGTGAGATGGTATGAACGTTGAGCCTTCAAAAGGGACTGGGTGCTTTCCGTGTCCAGCATCATCTCCCTACCGCCGGGAGGCTGATGATATGCTCCTGCTGCTATGTAGCCAGATAACCGCTGATTAAGCGCCATTGTAAAGGAAATTCGCGGGGAGATCAGAAGTTCTGAGTTGTAGGTGTCATATGCCGACCTGATGCCGGCGTTTAAGTCCATTCTCTTTCCTGCAAGCGTGAAGCTGCTCCTGGATATGAACCAGCCTTCGGCAATGAAGCTGCTTATGGCGCTGCTGCGGTCAGAGTAAGAGGTAAGGGAGAGTCCTTCGCCCTTACCACCGAGGGTATATCCTGCTGAGTCCACTCGGAGCCACTCATTGATATCAATGTCATGGCTTCTGAGCTTTGCCGTGGCTCCCCATTCGAGGCCTCCTCTGCCTGAGTGGCTGGATCCCCTGTAAGAGAGTGCGGTCATGCCCGTTCGCAGTTTATTTCGGGCATGTGACAGCCAGCTGCCCACCCCGGCATTAAGGAGGGTATCAGGTTGGGTCTCGGTTCCTTCAGTGAGGTCGAGGGCGGAGAGACTGTAGGCACCGCGTATGTCATAGCTCTCGATCTCATCAGCAAGATATGCTGACAGAATAAGCTTTGTGGTCAGCCTGTCATTGTGTCTGAAATCCACCGTCAGGGCTACTCCTCCGTTGTCATACCTGTCGCGCTCACCTCCCTCGAAGAAGGCGTAGAGCCTGTATGCGTCACTTACGGTGCCGAATGTTGTTGACTGGCTCCTTGGCATAAATGTGTACCTGTTTGATGAACCCCATAGTGACAGTAACACGGTGGTCTTTTCATCCGGCCTGTAGCCTGCTGTAGCCTGCAGGTCGGCAAAGCGGGGACTGTACTCCCCCCGGGTGTCGAGGCTGCCGAGGAGGATTGCGTTGGACCGGTACCTGGCACCGGCGATGAACCAGAACTTGCTGTTGCTGCTTCGGGCCCCGGCGTAAGCTGATGAGGTAAGCAGTCCGAGTGATAAAGCACCCTCGCGCTGCTCCGGTTCGCGGTAGGTGATGTCGAGCACTGATGACATGCGGTCGCCATAATAGGCGCTGAAGCCGCCGGGGGAGAAATGCACCCCGGCAGTGAGATCAGGATTGATCCTGCTGAGTCCTTCCTGTTGCCCGGCCCGGATCAGATAGGGTCTGTATATTTCGACGCCATTTATGTATACGAGGTTTTCGTCATAGCTGCCTCCTCTCACCGAGTAGCTGCTGCTGAGTTCACTGAAGGATGCTACCCCGGGGAGTGTGGAGATGGCGGCTTCAATACCTCCGGTCACGGAGGGAATGACTGCACCGGCAACGACCGGGATATTGATCACCGTGATGTTGTCAGGCCTTGATGCCGTGACCCTCACATCCTCAATGCCAATTGTCTCTGCAGTGAGCATGATCTTCATGCCGGAAGACTGAACTCCCGCCTGTACATTGAGGGTATCAGCCCGGTATCCGATGCATGAGATGATCAGGGTACCTGTATCTCTTCCAGGTGTGAGGGTGAGGGCAAACGTTCCGTTATCTCCTGTCACTGTTCCCTTGTCAGTGGCAGGCATGAAGACTGTTGCGCCGGGGATGGGGACACCCGAGAGATCGGTGACAATACCCCGCAGCGATTTCTCCTGGCCCGAGAGGAGCGAGGGTGTCAGCAATAAAATCACAAAAACAGTAAGTGATGTTATCCTTGATGACAGTGCCATCAGTCATTCTTTTTTTTCTTCCTGGGCTTGATCTTCTTCGCCTTGCT
>JFJP01027043.1_pt1 | contig 28014 bp, 34 predicted proteins | sample 431651 | NCBI WGS metagenome assembly JFJP01 (sample SAMN02602958, study PRJNA72255) | Microbial mat metagenome, whole genome shotgun sequencing project. | biome: fresh water; feature: sink hole; material: water; isolation source: purple microbial (photo- and chemosynthetic) mats found in... | reverse complement strand
AATAATATAAACAAACAAACAAACAAACAAACAAACAAACAAATTAAATTTAAATGATTTCATAAAGCGCATAAAAAAATCAAATAAAATAAACCTAAAAATAATACAAATTTTTATTTTCTTTCGCTTTTCATCTCACACTTAATAATTTAAACAGTTTTAATTTTAATATAACTCACTTTTAGAATGGCTAGTACAGGTAATAATAAACTCCTCAACAATACTCAGAGCAAAAACTTAATCCTTCGTGAAGCAATTTCACTCGATGCACCTCCTTTAGATTTTTCTTATAAAAATATAAAGGAGCTTGCAGGTTTTTTTAAATTTAAAAATATTTTAATCCTTTGAAAAGATTTAAAAATGATGGATCCAAGAGGAGGAAAAAGAAAACCTATTGTAATTGAACTTGAAGAAACCAAAAATGATAAAAAAAAGAAGAAAGAAATTTCTGAAGGAAAGCAAGAGAATATTGAAAAAGAAAAAGAAGAAAAGGCACAATCACAATACCAAGGAAATGAAGGTGGGGAGGTTGTGGACAATGCTTCTCCAAATAATAAAGAAAATCAGAAGGTCGATGAAAAAAATGAAAATGAGGAGAAAGATAAAGAAAAAGATGATAAAGAAAAAGATAAGGAAAAAGAAAAGGAAAAGGATAAAAACGAAGAAAATCAAATTCAACAGCCAGCCCAACAAAACGTTAAAAAGGGACCAGAAATCATCAGAGTTATACCTCAAAATAATATTGCAAATACCATCGCCGCTCACAACATCATTTTGAATAACGCAAATGCTAAAGTCAATTATTAATTTTTTTATGATTTTATTTTTGTTTTAGAACATGGTTGGAAAAAATTTCGAAGAGACCAATATTTATTCCCAAAAAAAGGTTGTTTCTGTGAAACTTGTTTGTACTTCATTGATTTTGAGTTACAATGAAATTAGGTAAAATTATTCTATTTATTTTTGCAGTCGAATTAAAATAAATAATAGAACAATAGAAGGAATTTATTCCATAATTGATACAATTATGTATGATTGTCATAATTTAGCATGGATTGATTTATCCCATAATTATTTGGTGAATTTAGCTTATGTAAATCAATTAAAAAAAAAAAAAAATTCTTTATTTTTCGATAACAAATATAGAATTTCAAAGAATTTCCATTTTTAAGAACGTTTTACTTGCATTGCAATTATATTAAAGATTTGAAGGAGATCTTGCATTTGAAAGATTGTAAAAATTTAAAATCCCTTACAATTCATGGCAACCCTGTTGAAACGATCAATAACTTCCGAATCTATATGATTGGGATTCTTCCTTATATAAAAAAAATAGACACAGTTTTGGTTAGTAAGAAAGAAAGAGACAACGCTTATGTATGGATTACTTCATTTAAAAATGTTGTGATACCAGAACTGAAAAATGCAATTAAGCCGCCAGAAATAGTTCAGGTTCAACAAGATCAAAAATAACATCAAACAAACCAAAAAAAAAATGGAACAAACCATAATACGAAAAAATAAATCAATAATAAACTGCAATAACTGAAACAAAAACAAAAAATTATGATTAAAACTTATTTAATTTTAAATTTAAAAAAATGGAAAAAGAAAATGAAAATGAAAATGTCGGACATTTTGATAATTTTGCTCATACTAATAATTTTATATACTATGATAGATTCCTTCCTATTTTTCAAATAGACTTCATTTGCATCAAAAACTTTTCAAAGAGAAAATAGTTTTAAATTTTTTAATTTTTTTGTAAAATATGTAAAATAGATGAGTCCTTTGCTGGAGCCTGATAATAATTTTCACAAAAGGAAAATGTTGAAATTAATTCAATTGGATTTTGTTTACGATTTGAACCCAATGAGAATGAGAATAGAAGATCTCAATTCCGTTTTTTATATTTTTATTTTTTTTGTTTGAGATTTTTTTTCTTTGTTTAGTTTTTGAAAGAGACAAACCATTTTTTTGAAGATAATGAAGTTCTAATCCTGTATTATCTATAAAAAAATCAAAATTAATCATAACTTTCATAAATTTAGACAAGGAATTATATACTATTTAAAGAAAGAATACTTTCTCAGGTATTACTTATTAATTCAGAAATTTGTTATGATTTAAAGAGAGGAAGGTATCAAAGAAATGCAATTAAAAATTCCATTCAATTCAAAATTGTTGGAAATTTCTAAAGAAAAATATTTCCTTCACAAAGTTTCAAAACCTATTTTTAAAAATATATTGAACCCTTTCAAATAAAATTAGAATGATGAAATAAAAAGAAAAATTGAAGAAAAAGTCGACTTTATAAAAAAACAATCATTTATCATTTATTTCAAGGAAATTAATGGAGATATGAGCCTTCAAATATATAATAATATAAGAGAACAAACAAATTTTCGAGATGAAAGGCAAAACTTCACAAACGAGATTTATGAATTACATGTTTTATTTAAATTTATCATTAATTCAATAAGCTTGAAGTTTAAAATATTAGCAATTCATTTCTAAATTGGAAAAAGAAATTGATGAATTAAAACTGAAGAATCAAGAGTTGATTCAAAGGAACATAGATTATTCAGAAGATTTAGCAAGAAGACATGAAAAAGACTTAGAAATTGAAAGATTAAAAGTATTTTCCTAAAAGAAATTTATCATAATTTGTGATAAAATATAAAAGACATTTATTGAAAAACAAGAGTTTGAGAATAGTGCGAGGCAAAAGGATCTTAAAAATTCCAAAATTGAAAAATTAGAAAGGATTTTAAGCAAAAGAGAAGAAGAAATTTCTTGGCTTCATGTTTATATCAATATTTTATTTGTAATTTGATGTAAATATATAATAGAAGCAAATTCAAGACATTAAATTTCCATTAAACTATAAATTAGATGATAATAAAACAAATGAGAAAGAGAACAATGAAGTCAAAGGTTTACTGATATTTTTTATAAAATTATTTATTCATGTTTCATAAATTTTAGAATCGTTTTTAGCTATTATACATTTTTTAAGAGAATCACTTATTGAATTAGTTTTTGAGATTTTTGTTTTAAGTATTAATCAAGCTTCTCATCGAAACAAGTTTCCTTTTTTCTCTTTTTCTAAATGAGCTTAAAATAATTTCAGAAATTCTTTAATAATTTTTGAGATAAATATTTCAATTCTAAAAGAAAGAACTATGCGAGGCGTCTTAATTTTATTGCTGCTCTATAGAAAGTTCGATTTATTAAAAAAAAATATTCTTAAATATTTTTATATAGAATTAAAATTCTTTTGAAAGCCTTTTTTCCTAATTATTCCAAGAATATTATGAATGAAAAAGAAAATGGAAAGTTTAATAAGGGAATGGGAATAAAATAATTTTTCTCATTTTTCATTCATTAATTAAAAAAAATCAGTGGATATTATAGTCAAAAATTTCGAAATAGTTTTAATGATTGGATTGTTGAGAACTTAAATGAAATAAATAATCAAAGACAATATGATAAGTTTGTGAAAGATAAGGTTAGATTTTCTATAATTTTAACTGAATATTTATTTTTTTAAAAGGATTTACTCAATCTTTTCAAGCTTTTGAGCTTACTATACAGAGTTAAATATCCAATTCATGGAAAAACTTTGAAAATTGACCTCGATATTAAGATTAGATTAGAACATAAAATTTGTTCTTCTTTTTTAAAGTAAAACCTTTCTTATTTGATTATAATGGAAGAAAAAAAAATTGTTTAGAATTTTTGCAAAAACATCAAATGAATGATTAGTAAAAGGATAAAAATTACAATGAATTAGAAAATTTTTATTTTTGCATTTAAAACAAAAAAAATTATAGATTCAGTTTAAAAAAATAAATATTTTGAAAAATTAATAAAAAAAATAAAAAACGATGATCAAAAATAAAAATAAAAAAGGGGGTGCTGCTGGGGTAGGGGGAAAAAAACCAAGCTCAAAAAATAAAAATAAAAGTGGAGAGCCTGACGATGATGAAGGTGAAGAAGAAGAAGAACCAAAACCAGGGTGTTGTGATAAATTTGCAGCTTGTTTGATATTCACATTTAAAGTTGACTCTTAATTTTTTTAAAAATAATTTTTTAAATCTTTAGTATATTTATCTGTTCCTACAAATTGTGATTAATAGCATAAGTGCTTGCCTTGGTTTTTTTTGGTATCCAATCAAAGAGAGGTGTTGCTTTTGTGTTGATCGAATTGATAAAAAGTTGAATCCTTATAAAGATGAGAGTTACACAAATGTTTGATCTCACTCTTGCAAAAGCTCACAGGATCGTTCGAGCGGTTTTCGTTGAAAAACTATATTAATTATATCAGGAATATCCGTTTATCTATTTCTATTTTTATATAGTAAATTTTAAACGATTTATTTATATATTTTTAAAAAATATTAATAAACCATTTTTTTTCAAACAAAATATTTAATTTTTATTGAAAGAAAATTAAAGTTTTAAGAATAAATATTAATGGGAGTGATTTTGAGTTGTGTTTCTGATTGCATTTCATTATTTTTTAAATCAAAAAAAATCAGCGAAACCAGTTTTCCTTTAATTGAAGTCACTGTTCAAAAGAAAGATGTCGAAAATGCTGATGCAAATAATTATGAAAGCAAAATAAGTTCCAATTTAGAAATAAAAAAAAATTCTGTCAAAAGCAACGAAGAAAATAATAAAGATCATAAAAATTATCAATTTTTTACACCTCGGCAATCCCTCAAAAATAAAAATGTAAAATTTTCTATTGTATTTGAAGATAAAAATCTGAAAGATAATAATGAAAAAATGAGAAATAAATCATTCCATTCAAATAAAAGTCTTGATTTCTTTTCTTGTAAAGAAAGTGATAGTAAAAGAGAATCTCTTTACATAGATGAAATTAAAATCCTTGTAAAAAATCAATTAGTCTTCAATATTTCTCTTTTGAAAAACTTTTCTCAATATCAAACCTTTATCCGAAAATTGAAAATGGAAAATTTAGAGTTGATTAACATTTCCAAAGAATTGTCTTTTCAACTTAATATGCAATGCGAAATCAATTATGAAGTGATTTCATCTGAAATTTCTGACTATTCCCAAATAAAATCATATGAACCTCTCTATTCTAATTCTTCTTATGAATGCAAAATTTTTTTAGGATCAGAACTGAGTTTTGATAATAATCGAACATTTTTAATAAAAGGTGAATTTTTCTTGAATTGCCAAGCAGAAGACTTTCTTTTTTTTATTAATAATGAAGAAGTCTTTAAAGATTTAATGAATTTCGAAGCCCAACTTCTTTTGGGAAAAGAAAATGACAATTCTTCAATTTACTTTGCAAATGTGGCAAATATATATGGAAATATTGGATGTAATTTTATTTTTCACAAACGATTTTTTCATGAAAATATGGATATTTGGGAAATAAGCTTTTCTTTGACGCAAGAAGAAATTATTGATATTATTAAAACGGACAAAATGTTTGATAATTTCCAAATTTTTGAAATAGGTCAAATTATAAGTGGTATATCAATAAAACAAGATAATTCTGAGGAAAATTGTGGAATCATTCACGAAAAACCAAAAATAAAGATTCTTATGTATTACAAAATAAATTATAAACAAAATTTATCGATATCAGTTGCAAAATTTATGTATGCTAATCAAATAAAACTTTTTTTTGAGAAAATAAAAAAAGTCTTTCCTGTTTTAGAAATCAAGAAAGGTTAATTTAATTTTTTTCAATTTTGGACTGAACTCAAAAAAATCTATGTTTATTGTTAAAAAAGAAGATTTTGATTTTTCGTAAAAAATAATAATTTTGATGAAAATTCAATTAAAATTTCCCAATTTTCTTTTGATTAAAAAACTTCATGATAATTATAAACAAAATATCCCTTTATCTTCTCATTTAAAGAAGGAATAAAAATTTCCGTATTGTCTTCAAATATAAAATTATCAGGGAAATATTTGATGATTAAACTCCTTGTATTTTCACTGATGTTTATTTTTCCGGAAACTCCATTTGACTCCATTTTATTTGCAATCATTACATCCCTACCATAAATATCATATCTTACTATATCTGTTCCAAGTATTCCGCCAATTATGGTGCCCTATTAATTAATTTTAAATTCGAAATTATAATTTTGTTTAATAAAAGAAATACGGTATGAATGCCTATCCTCATGTTTAAGTCATTGAAATTGATTTTTTTTTTAACATTATTTATGATTTCGATCATATCAAAGGCAAGCATCAAAACCTTGAATAATTCGGTTTTGGGATCTCTATTTTTGACATCTAACACACCAAGGACTACATAACAATCTCCTATCGTGTATAATTTATACACCTTGTAATTTAGACAAAGTTTATCAAATTCTGTAAACAATTCTCTTAGCATTGATAAGACCTCAAGGCCACTGACAGAGCTTGAATATTTTGTAAAGCCTGCAATGTCAGCAAATAAAATAGTCACATCATCCAATGTGTCGACAATTTGTGAGTTGTTTTGGGTTAGAGCAATAAAAATATGAGGAGGCAATAAATAGGTGATCAGACTTTCTTGCTGCATTTTGTGAAAAAAATTATTCCTTAAAGCATTGAACTGATCAATTAATCTGATATGTTTTTTTCGATTTTTTTGAAGTATGCATATGCAGTTTGAAATCAAGAACACAATTTCAATCCAATTCATTATATTCAACTGAGCGAAATAGATCATATGCCCAATAAAAATCAAGCATAATAAAACGAGAAACATAAAAACCTCTAAAAAATAAAGATTATTTGCATTTAAAATTACGTTCAGCAAAAAAATCAATTCTAATATATTGGATATATCTTCTTTTCCATTGAAAAATAAATAAACAAAATAATAAGTATTCAGAAAAAAAATCACAATAAAAGCTTTTTTGTATTTCAGAATTATTGGCTTGGCATATTTGAAAAGACTTAATGGAAATATGAACAGAAAAATTCTGCTGATTAAACTATACCAATAAACTCCATTTTGTTCATTAAACACAAAAAATAACAAAAAGAGCAGAAACAATGAAATGAAAGAGTAAATTAATAAATTGGCTTTGTATGCTGTGCTTCCTGAATTTGCAAGATTTTTTTCATAATCTTGAATTAAAGACTGATCACAACTACTTTCAAACCCCAAGAAAAAAGAGTTTTTTAGAGAAAGAAGTTTATTTTTGTTTTCGTCAATTGCTTCTAAATCTTCTTCTTTATTCAAATCCTTTTTAATATCTAAATTCTTACTTTCTTTCATATTTGTTTCATTAAGATATAATTTGGTTTTTTTAAGCTCATAAACTTCTAAATCTTCAAGAAATTCATTAGTCAAATTTCTTTTTGTTCTTGCGAAATTTGATTTATGAGTGATAAAAGAGTTCAATTTTTTACCATCTTCACCTTCAAAAGAGTTTATTGTATATGATTGATACGATCCAAGAGCCTCGTGTTTTTGTTTATCCTCTAAGCTAAATCCACGAGCTTTTTTTTGAATTACTTCGGAATTACAATCTTTTTCTTCACCGAGAAATTCTTTGTCTTCTCTGGAAATTTCTCTATCTTTCATAGATGACAATTTGTGGAAAAGCATTGTGTTATCATCCAGATTGTCTTTTAATTTTTCGGTGTTCATAAGTTTGCCAAGTTCAGCTACTTTTATCACATTTCGCTCAATTTCTTTATTTTTTATATCAAATATTGCAAGGAAATTTTGATTTTGATTTTTATTCTTATTTTTATCTTTTATATAAAAAATCGATTAGAGTTTTTATATATATTTTTATAATTTTACTCATTTTTTTTGAAAAATGATGTGAAGATTTGAAGACTTGATAAGTATTCAATGTTCCCTTTCCTTTAGCTTCAACTGCTCTCAATTTAAAGTCATACAGTTGAAAATTATCCTTCACTTTATTATAAGCTTCTTCAGATAATGTTATGGTCCCGATTTCTGAGGTTGAACACACCCTGCTTGTAGTATTAACGGTATCACCAATCAATGAAAATTGAGGTTTATGGTGTCCAATGACTCCAGCAATAACCTTTCCATAATGGATGCCTATTTTTAAGCTGATTTTTTGTCCATCAGGTCCCCAAGTCACTTGTTTTACATAATTATTTATTTGTAATGCCATTTCCAAAATTTTAATGGTGGGATTGTATGATGGGTTTGATAGCTTTTGATCGCTTTGTTTTAAACCTGCACAAGCCATATATGTTTTTCCCACAGTCTAACATTTTTTCTTTCAAATAAATTAAAATGAATTTAATTAATTACTTCAATTTTTTGAATGGAGTTTTCTAAGCATATTTGATCAAAGACTCGATAAAGATTGTCGAGAATTTTGACAATATTGGTGCTTTCTGTTGCTACAATTTTGTCAAATTCTGAAATATCACCAAAAAATATTGCAACATTTGGTTGTTCCTCCGATAAAGTATAAATGCCTTTTTTATTATTTAAAAAGAAATTATAGAACTTATTTAAATTATTAATATACCTTGAAGAAATAGATCTTTAACAAAGCCAGGCACTAAAATTGATAAAATATCATTAATTTTTTTAAGTTCACATTTAATCTTATTTTCAGAAAGATAGACATCCCTGTATGTTTTTTCGATCATATATCTTTGGTTTATTAGAATTAATGAATAAAATAATGTTCCCAAAACGGCAAGACTTTTATGAGCACTAGAAAAAAAAGGGTCTATGCAAACTTTCAAAATATTAATTAAATTTGTCATAAGTGCACCAATTACATAATTTGTAAACATAGACATTTCTTCTGATCCAGAAGATAAAGACTGCCATATAAAAAGCAAAAATATAAAAAATTCATTAACATTTTGAGCAAAGATAGATAATATTATGATCAGAAAGAAGAATGCAACTACCCTCTACATAAAAAAAATAATATATTTAAATTCATTAATTATTATTACAATGCGTTTTAATTTATCAAATCGTTTTTCAAAGTTTGAAGTAAATGATAAAACGAGCAAAGAACTTAAGGCAAAACAATAAACCATCAGGCAATAAGCTATCACTGTTGTGCTTAGATCTTCTTCAATGTTTTGGGAATTCAGAACGAAAATTAAAGCACTCACAACCACACTATTAACAAGAGAATTACACAAATTTAATTTCTGGTTAAAAATATTTTCCTTTAGTAGTTTAAGTCTATATTTTTTCTCAATTTCAGGTTCCTTGAACATTAAAGAATATTTATTGTAGGACAAATCATGGTTCATTTCGATAGGGTTTATTACTGAAAAATACAAAAATAATTTTTTTAAATAAATCAATTTTTTTACATTCTTGCAAAATATTGTCCATTCTTGTTTTTGTGAAAAAATTTTTTGCTTTTTCAGTAATTTCTACTAAAGCATTTTGATATTCGATTTTAGGTTTTATTTCTTCAAGAGTTTGCCTAATTTTTTTACCTTCCTTTAGTTCTGAAAATAACTTGCCATAAAGAGTTGAATTAAAAGAAAAATAAAAATAAACATAAGTTTCAAAAAGATAATTGAGACTTAATGCACTAATAATAAAAAAACAATAAATGAATGCATGTTCAGGATAATGCACAACTTCGAGAAATTTGGTGACAATACTTTCTTCGAAAAGATTTTCATCCATAATATGAAAAAGCATAAGCAAGCAAAATCCATAAAAAGCAAATTGAATAAACCAAAAACTGTAGGAATCCAGGAATAAATAATCCTTGATTTTTAAGAAAAAATAAAAATAAACTAAAAAGGTATTTGCGTAAACAATCTCAACAATGCAAATTTGAAAGCTATTTAACACTCCGCGATCATATATATCATTACTCATAAACATAAAATATATGAGAACTGTTTCTATCATACTTCTCAAAATAATCTTAAATAAAAAATTAATGAAATTTTTTTTTAGGCTATGGCTTTTTTCTAAATAAATTTGAGGAGCATTCATTAAAATTATTGGGTCTTTATCCTCAGAGTTTAACAAATATAAAATCAAAGGAAAAATTGAGATAAATCCATCCTTGAAAAACATCTGAAACGGCTCATAAATTAAAAAACCACGGAAATTAGAAAAGAAAAAATAGATAAATATTGGATTCGCAAACAAATATGAGCAATAGAAAATAAACTCAAGAATGTTATCAAGTTTTTTATTGATTGTTTTGCTTCTTACAAAGATCAAATCAGACAATATCTCAACATCTTCAAGAAAAAGATCTCCTTCTTCGATCACTATTCGTTTAGAGCTAGCACTCTCACTTTTATTAATTAGAACACCGACATTGGATTCATAAATTATTGGAAAATCTCCATAATTATGTCCAACACTCATAATCATTTGATTAGGATAAGTTTCTTTCAAAATGTTTAAAAAAGACAATCTTTGGCTTTGTTTCATTCGAAATCCTAAAAACCCTTTGCAAAAGCACAATAAAAATTTGAAATGTTCTAAAAGATGAAGATCCTTTCTTATAATATTGAGACTTTCTCCATCTATCAATAAAATAAATTTTTTCCATTCATCAGAATTTAAAATATTAGCTGTTAAATTTGGATTTAAATTTCCTCCCTTCGAAATAGAAAGCATTTCATTATTTTTTTGAGGATTATTTATTTCCACTTGGTTAAAAATTTTGCTCTTTATTTTGTGCAAAATGTTATTAAGAGCCATCATACCTGAACCTACAGAATCTATTTTTAAATTATAAGTTTCCCATGATTTTTCAAGAATTTTCGTTTCATAAGCCATTGCAATAGCTTCTGCTTCTGAATAGTTTGTAAGCAACCATACAGGAATTTTGCTCTCCTTAAAATTTTTGATAAGGGGTTTGGAATTTTCTTTGATTTTATCATGTAAAAAAGCAACAGTTATTAGACTTAAATTTGATTCTAGTTCTTGAAAAAAAAGATCGATTTCATTATTATGATTGACAAGGCGAGACTTTAAAATGTTCACCTTTTGCATATATTCTATGGTTTGCAAAGAATTCAAATATTTTTTGCCATATATCATAAATCTTAATCCATCATATTTACTTTTATTCAATAATTCTTTTAGTGATGTTTGATATGAAGGATCCAAATCCAATTTATCGACAATGGAAATATCATTGGATTTGATATAAAACACTGACGAATTTGGTTCTATTTCTTCATTAGAAAGATCTTGAATCACAATAGAAAAGTTGTTCTGTTGGTCATTTATTTTGTTTATGCTCAAAACAGGAAAATGAACAATCTTATCATGTATGTTTAAACTATAGCATTTATAATCGGAATTTGTTTTAGATAAGTTCACTCCTTCAAAGCAAAAGCCTCTAAGTCTCGCATATTCGATAATTATTTGATCCTCCTCGCTTAAATAATCAAATCTCACACTACCATCTTTTTTTATTTTGGTCTTTGTTCCATGACAAAGTGATAAAGCTTTAAAAATTTCTTCTTGTTGAAAAACTTTTTCGCGATCAACAAGAAACTTTGAAATTTCTTCCTCCTGAAAAGAAAATTGTAGCAGTGCACGAGTCATAGTTTTATTTGGAGAATCTGCACGAACTACGTTATTAATGCTTAAATCAAATTCTCTTTTAATAGGGTCTTGCAAAAAATTCCCATTTTCGTCATTCAATGATTGTGAGAGCTGAAAATTATAAGGAGATTCATCTTCTTCAGGATATCTGAGTAAGGAATAAAGGGAATTGTCAATTAATAAAGCTTTTAATTCAGAAGGACGCTCACCGAAAAATATATCAGGATTTATGATGACATGTTGTATTTTATCCAAATTTGATAAAATTGAAGGATTGTTAATTTTTAATCGTTTGTGTTCTATTTCAGATTTCTGAATCTCTGAAGGATCCAATAAATAAAAAGGAACTGGTTTTTTTGCATAGAATCTTTCAATAATATTGGTATATATTAAATGAGTAAAAGCAATTAAGAAATAAAGGCCTAGAGGATAAAAATGGCTGATTCTGATTAACATTTCCACGAAAACAAAATTGTTAAATATAGTTACATCATTCACGCTGTTGATGTATTTAGAAAAAAGACTTGCAATCTAATGAAAAATAATTAAAAAAAAAATTAAAAAAAAATTAAAATAATTTACTATGGATAAAATGATAATAAGCAAACTAGTGGCGATAACAAAAATGTCCATTTTCCAATCGAAATAATTGTGCTTATAAAATGGAGCTTGATTAAAATAATTCATAATTTTTGCCTCAGTACCAATATTTAATATGATACCATAGACCCTTTATTTTTTTTCTTTTAATGATAAAAAAAAAAAAAATTCAATACCAATCAACGCATTTTAATTTTGATCCTTGCAAAATAACGTTTCTAATATCAAATTCTTCAGTTTTGGGCTCTTTTTGCAATTTTATTTTTCCAAAATAGCTAGTTTCATTGTTTTCAGAGTCCTTTAAAAAGCAATATTCCAGCCTTCCACTCAAAATGTTTTTATAATCCTCAATATTGCCCTTCATAAAACTTCCTTTTTCAGCTTCATTTTTTCTAAATTTTTATAAATTTTAAAGAATTTTATTACTTTTGGTCGATTTTAATGGATATTTTAAAGTGAGATCATTTTTTCCATCAATTAATTTTGTCTCAACTAAACAATAAGACTCATTACAATCTAGCAAAGCAATATCAGCGGGTGCATGATCTTCATTGTTCAATAAAACAATATCACCTTTCTATTAAATAAAAATCTTAGTTTTTCTCAATAATATTAATAAGTATTCTACACTAAGCGATTTCCAATCAGTGGTATTAAGGGGTTTTCGATTGCCTGTAAAATTCAAGATTTTGATTTTTCTATTATTTAATTTTCCCCATGAATGAATTTTTTTTTTTAAGAGAAAAGTGTCATGAATGATGAAAAGAAAAAAATAAACCAAAAACAAGATTCTAAAAGAATTTTTTTTCTATTTTAAGCAAGAATTAAAAATTACATATTAGAATTCATTGTATAAAAATCATTGAAACTACTGCATATTATCAAAAATAACAGATAGAGAAGATTTCCCAATTTGATGCAAAAATAATTGAAAAAAAAATTAGCAACGAATCCCCATAAAATTTTCATTGAAAAATAAATATGATTGGCTTTATTTCCAATTTTTAAATTTTTGGTGACTCCTTTGTACAGTTCTATCTATATGAAAGAAAACAAAAAGTTTTAGTTATTTTTTTTTATTTAGGAATAACTATATTTTTTTGGTTTTCAAATGCTCCAAAGTATTTATTATGGCATTCACATTTGCATTCTTTTCCAGTACCAGCATTCGCGTTTTTATTTTTTGAATTTTGTTCAAAAAATTTTATTCGTTTTTTTATGCTTGAAAACATTTTTGTTCTTTTTATAAATTTTATTATAGTTTTTTTAAGAGTTTGGTTCGATTAATTTGAATTTCTCGCGATATTTATTAATCCGATTCCTAAACACTTAAATAACATAATTTTCGAAGAAAAATTCTGATTTTCTGTTGCAGAATTATTGTCTTGAATATCTTCTTTCTCGACTTCTTCCTCTTGCTTTTTCTGAATAAATTCTTCTATTTTAAAAACAACCCCAAAAAAATCTCGAATAATCCGAAGACAATCCACACTTTTCAAAAATAAATCTAGATATATAATCTTGATTTCTTAAAATTTTACGAATAAGCTGTTATTTTTCCAACTGCAAGAGACGCAACTTTTTTTTCACTCAAAGCCATTAACAAAAAAATGGAAGATTGAATGGAGCTATCAATGAATCCAGTCTTTTATTTATATCATCTAAAATTTTTACAGAAAATGAAAATCTAATTTACATAAAAAATTTCATCAAGAAGTCTCAAAGCACATTTCTTTCCAATAGTTTCAGGTAAATTTTCTTCCACTCCTGGTCCTTGTTCAAGTTTATATATTTCATCTACACCAATAAAGCCTCCAGAATTGGTTTCACCTGAAAGACTCAAACCATAGCCTGAAGATAATCCCCCTTTATTTCCCTTGTAATAATCACTATAAATCCAAACATCAGGAATATAGTCATTAAAGACTTCTCTTGCACTTGAAATCATTCTATTTAAAGATTGAATTGAAACCTTTGCAGCATAAGCAATTCCTCTAATTCGTTTAATTTTTCCTTTTTCAGTCAAATTTATTGTTTTTAAAAATTTTATGAATCCCATTGATAAATGAACTTCTCCGCCTCCCAAAGGCTTAAATCCTCTTTTTAAGATTTTTATTTGGGGAATCGATTCAACCCCGAAATGCTTAAATAATGGCACAAAATTTTGTTTCAAATAATCCACCGAAATATCAATGTCTTCATTTGTAAGTCCTTTGAACGTGATCTCTAAATTTGTTTTTCCAAAGAGTCCTAAACATAAAATTGGCTCTAAAAAATAGCCAATTCCTCTTTCTTCACCACAATCAAACTCAAAGCCAACTCCATTATTATTAAAAATAATTCCTGGATAATATCTCAATGATTGCCCAGATTTCCCGATTTCTATTTTTGCTCCACTGCTTATTTTTTCTAGCAATTCTAAAAATTTGCTCTCATAAGCTCTGATTCCATTGATTTCATCATTTCCATGAATATCTAAAAAAAATCAAATAAGATCTATCGAAATAAGAACCAGAAATATAAAGTGGGCGCTCTGCGAATGTGGCACAAACCAAAGAGAATCGAAAATTTGTGGGATTTATTAAACTTATCATGGAAAAACTGCTTATTTAGGATTCAAGGATATTAATTTAAATTAAGAAAAACATGATTATTTAATAAAAAAATGGTTATCAAAGTATTCGTTTTTATCTTTCGCAGATCCTTCATGACTTTCTAAATAAAATTCTTCAATTTTTAAATTTGGAGGTTTCGTCCCAAATAAAAGAGGACTCTTTGAAATAGTTTTTATAGATTCATTGAGTTCTGGCTCATCCCAACTTTTTGAAATTGTAGTCATTTCTATATAACTTTCTTCTTTGACTCCTTTCATCTTTTTAGTTAATTCATTTGAGAGAGTATTTTTTGGTGGCGAATTCAAAAGTTCTGCATTTATTTTGAGAATCCTTTCTATAATTTCTAATTTAACTTCAAATTCATTAATCCAATCAGCCAAAAATTTCTCATTATTATAAATCATTTGAACTCTTATATAAATTTCGCCAATAGGTTCAGTTTGATTAACATCTTTTAATTTGATAATTTTCTCATTTATTCTTTGATTAGAAAGTTCAGGGAATTCAAATGTATACTTTTTATCGATAAGTTTTTTTGAATTTAGCAGGTAATTTTCTACAAAATATAAGCTAATAAGAAACTTGCCAGTTTCTTGAATTTCTTCTAATTCAAATTCATAAACAAAGACTTCATTCCATTCAGGATTATTTATAGGATCTCCTACTTTTGTTTGGAAAAAAACAACTCTATCTGGATTTTTTATGTCATTGGGATATATTTCTATTTCTATATAAGGTTTGGTTAATCCTTGATTTTTAGGATTAGTTATAGTTGAAAAAAACAAAGCCTTTTGAATTTCTAAAATAAATTTTCTTGGATATTTTTTGGGGAACACCATATCCATTTGGAAAATTGTTTCGAAAGGAATATTATCGATAACAGATAGCTTTTTATAAGATTTCAAACTGTTCAACAATTTGTTGAAATAAGCTTTCGAATTCTGCAAAAATTTCTGATAGTTTGGCCAAAGACTGGTATCATCAATCAAAATTTTGTCCTTGATTTGCTTAATGATGTTCAAATAATCCTTGGGAATCATGAATTTGCTGTTATTTATTTCTGAAAATTGACTTAGCTCTGGAGATGAAGTTTTAGAATCAGAATTTAGGGCTCCAAATCCAAAGAATTTAATTGTTGAATCGCATAATTCAGAGCAGTAATTACCCATTTTATTTTAAACAAAATTTCATTTGTTATTTTTATTTTGTTATTTTTAATTTCTCTTTTTTTAAAATTTGTATTGATTATATTTTAGTTTGATATCATTTTCTGATATGGATCAACAGTAAATTCATCCTGACTATAAGCATATCCAGTGTCTATTTCTCAAAAAAATTTATAAGCAATTTAAATGACATTGAATTAAAAATACGTTTTTTTTCTAATGGTTTTCTCACTTTTATTTGTTGAGTTTCAAATTCTTCATGTAAGCCTCTTTCGCTAATTTTTTCATAAAACAATTTGCTTTAAACATTATCAAATTATTTTGAATGATTTTATTTACTTGAGCTCTATTTGTTCTATCTGCTCATTTGAAATTGAAGACATTGACAGTTCATTCATATTTTTGTAGGTTAAGAAATCTTCTTTGACTTTAAAAGCTAAAAAATCAAGTTATGAAGTTAATGAAATATAAAAGTATAATTAAAAATAATGAAGAATAAATAACATCTAAATCGTTCATAACCAGTATCAATCAACGTTGTCGATACCACCAAAAGGATCAGAATCCAATAGAAGTTTCCTGAAGAAAACAGTCTCACAAAAGTTCCAAAATCATCTATAGAAGATAATTCGGCGCTTGTGATAGCATAAGAAATAATATACAATAAAATGCTTCCAAAAATGATGATCAAACTTAATGGAGAATGTCTGCTACTCATAATCAATATTTTCACATTAGTGATCATTATCAAAAATCCAAAAACAGCCATTCCTGCCCCCCAAACATTCAAAGTATAACCATATTTCTGATCGATGAAATTATCTCCTAAACCATAAAAAGTAAAGAATAATAAAATTCCTGATTGCCATATTCCAAAGAAAATCCAAAGCCAAAATATTTTCACATTGAAAAGCTGATTTCTAGGCCCTTGAAAATATGTGTTTGGATTTTTGATAAAATAGTTTCCTTTCTCTTCTTTATCCAAAACTGCATATATGAAAATTGGCAATGAAGCGTAAAAAATATTATACAATTGAAATAAATAGGGATTATAAATCGTTTGACCAGAAAACCCATCAAGAAATCCAAACCAGAATTGTGGTAAAACCAAAACCATATTTTTGAAAAAGTTATAGCATATCAAATAGGAATTTTTCCTGTAAGATTCTCTTCCATAAAAAAGTAGCAATCTCCTCAATATTTTGAACTCTCCAATTGAATAATCGGAAGCCCGAGCAGCTTGTTGTCCTTCCACTCCTTTAATCCCAATTCCAACATGAGCAGCTGTAATCATATTGACATCATTGGCACCATCACCAATTGCCAAAGTGGTTACTCCTTTTTTCTTTAAAAAATATATTTTATTTAATTTTATTAAAAAAATAGAATGTTACGTGTTTTCGAACCAAAGTAACAACTTCTTGTTTTTGTTTTGGAGAAACTCTGCATGCAATGACAGCCTGAGAATGATCAGCTAAATGCAAAAGCTTGAATGTTAAATAAAAATGGATCATTTTTTTTTTTCAAAGAAATTTTTTATATTTTTACCTTTTCTGAAAGAATTCCTTCCTTTCCACAATAAATCAAAGCTTCTCCTGTAACAATCAGTGCTGATTCATATTTCAGTTTTTCTAAGCCAGCATCTAATTCATTGTGTACACTCTCTGAAGTATTTCCGCTTATGATAATTTTTTCCAAACTCTCATGAATAAGTTGGCAAGAATATCCAATATTGATCGCAGTCTCTATTTTATCTCCAGTCAAAACCCAAATATTAATTCCTGCTTTTTTCAAAGCGCTAATGGTTTCTCCCACTTCATCCTGCAGTTTATCTTCTATTGCTGTTGCGCCAATAATTGTCAAATTCACTTCTATATTATCTTGTGAATCTTCCATTTTACCCTCTCTATTCTGAATAGACGAGCATGCCTCCAGATATTCATTTGACCATGCATCATATTCATTTTGACTTATACTTCTTTTCGCAAGAAGCAAGGTTCTTAACCCAGTTGAAGCATATCTGATTAAATGATTCCAAGTACTATTCTTCACTTGATCTCTGAAAAAAAATTTTGGAAATATTGTAAATATAAAATTATTAATAAATTACTGGCCAGTTTTCAATCTTTTTTCAAGGATTGTATCAGCTCCTTTGGAATAAAGTGTGATTTCCTGAGTATTAGGGTTACGAACAATGACTGATTGTCTTTTACGTGAACTGGTGAATTCCAACACTTGTAATAACTCGTAGATAAAAATCTTTCCTTGAAAGTTTATGATCATACAATTTTTTTCATCAAGACCTCTAAATTCCACTCCACAAAACCGAGCCCAATTAACCAAAGCCAACTCATCAGGCGAAGTTGCATTGTAAATCAATTCCCCGTTTTCATTTTTATCTGCAATGATCGTATGGCATAAAGCAATAGCTAAAAGCATTTCTCCAATAAGGTTAGATTGCTCATTGCCATTATCATTGAAATTATTGAAAAAGTTCTTGTCTTTAAAATCGACGTTTGTGACTTTGGGCATTTCCTTAATTTCTTCAGAAGAAAGTGAAGAGTCTTCACCATAAGAAATCCCATTAATGCAAGCTTTCTTGAAATCCATTATGTTACAAGTTAAGGTTCCTGTTTTATCGCTAAAAATATATTGAATTTGTCCTAATTCTTCATTCAAACTTGAAGTTTGAACATTCACAGCAGTTTCATTAATGCCTTCAGAAAATATCATCTTTTTGTCTTTAGAAATTATAATCCCTTGAAAAACCTTGACCATTTCAAGTGTGACTATTAAAGAAATAGGAACGAAATTTTGGAAGATAATTAGCCAATTTCCAAATCTCACAAATAAATTATAATAAAACGCATTGTCTTTTGCAGAATTTTGATCAATATCAAGGTATTCCACTTTTTCTTGAAAAGACAAATACCAAAAAGCACTATATAAACTGGAAAAAATGCAAAAAATAATTTGAAAAACAAAAACAGTGATGATCATTTTATTCATCAATAATTCGACAGTGCTTCTTTTAGCTCTGGCTTTTGTTGAATTAAGCATAATTTTTGTATCATGACCTGTATAAGCAACTAATCCAATGATAAACTTGGAGTTTCTCAAACTGCATCCTCTCAAAACGAAATTGTTAATATCCATTGGAATTTTGAAATTTTCGTTAAAATAAGTTCCTGTAAAGTTATATAAAAATGGATTTGGTCTTTCAAAGGAGAAATTGTCTTTTAATTCCCAAAGCGATTTTTTATCGTTTTCGGTTGATAATTCTTTATTAGACCTTTTGTGTTTCAAGTTTGTTTCCCCATCTAAATTTTTTGTTTCTATAAAACATTGAGCTTTATTCTCCGAAGTTCTTAGAATCAAAACATCAGCTGGAAAATATTCATTTTCATTGACTTTTATGATATCTCCGACCATCAATTGATCCCATGTCGTAACTTTGAAGCCTGATTCTCTTAATACTAAGGTTTTTCTATTATTTTCATCGTAATCAGATTTGTGTCTTTTGAGATCCTCATATAAATCTTTTACAGCAGAGACAAGCAAAATGAAAGACAAAGGGACCAATGTGACAGGTATTCCGCTTGATGTTGAAATTTCTTTGATTAATTGAAGAAACCCTATGATCAGAAAGTAAATGTTAGCAAGCTTCGAAAATTGTTCAATTAAATTTTTAGGGAGAAAGGTGATTAAATTATATTTGCTCGTATGAATATCATTTTTATGAAGAACTCTGTCAGGCAAATTCGTTATGATTTCACGATCAGGCATATCGTGCCATTCAGCATCTGCACTGTAAAAATGTTTTTTTATAGGAGCATTTTTATATTGATGGTTATCTGATATTTTGGGCTTTAATGGTGAGGTTAATGCTTTATTCATTGAATATGTTGGGATGGGGGGATAACTTTGATTGTCGAAATCTTCTGAGGGGTATAGTGAAGACAACTAAATAAATTGCAAATTTATTTTTCTTTTCTCTTAAAATAAAAAAGTGATTTTTTAAATTATTTTTTTTTTAGTTTTTGTTTTTTAGAAAAATAAATTGAAGTAAAAAAAATAGAATTTGTCAACAAAAATGAATTTTGTTCCCGATATTATCGTAAATAATTTTTTTTTTTTTTCATTTGATCTTTTTCTTTAGGAAAGAATGAACTTTTACAACAGAAAATTGGATAATTCTTATCAAGAAACAGAAGACTTACTTGATATATTGAAAACACGATCAAATTTAGAAATGCTCTATGCAAAAGATTTGAGAAATTTGGGGGCTCGACTAAACAAATATGCCGATAATAAACAAAATAGTCTTAGTGAAGCTTATTCAGCTTTACGTTCTTTTTTTTCAATTCACTCGGACTTATCCATCAATTTTTCAAACCAAATTTCCAGTGATGTTCTTGATAATCTCAATAAATATTTGACTTCTAGCAAAGAAAGTTTAAAATCTTATAATTTTTTGAGTAAAAATAACGAAAAAGAACTAAAACGATTGCAAGACACTCAATTCAAAGTAATTGAAAACACTAAATAAAAGATAATTTTCAATTATTTTGAAGGCTAAACAGAAATATGTCAGACATATGATGAAAACGGATACTGTTGTGAAAGAAAATGCGAGATCTACACTTAAAACTGAAGATGCTATGAAGAGAAAAATGGAAAAGTATAATTGATTTTGAGATAATATAAGAATTTTTCTGATTATATGTTGAAGTTTGTCTATAGCTGAGAATTACATGCAGTTGCAAGAACAAAATTATAAAGAAATAATTGAAGAATATAATACTTTTTTAGACGAATATTTCATAAATAACGTAATTAAATATTCGAATATTTAATATTGATGCATGGCACTTTTTTAGGCTAAAATCAGTGAGTTTTTTACTAATGATCAATTGACGATGAAACAAACCATCAAGGATTCTATTCTTAAAATCGTTGTATACGAGATTTCTATTATAAGAGGAATGCAATATGATTTAGAAAAAATTTCGAAAAAAATTGAAATTTACAACCCAAATTCAGAGAAATTTGAATTATTTTATGAGGATTCACAAAACAATTTTAAAGTTTGTGAAAAAAAATATTTTTTAATTAAAAAGGATTTTAAATAAAGCCTTTTCTGAAAAAAATTAATTTCGAGAGCTGGAAACAGAATTTTGAAGATACAAATTTTGTGAACGTAAAGGAAAAAAAACAATTTCAAAAAGAGGTTGTTGAGGAACCACAAAAAGAAAAAGAAGAAGAAAAATTTGCTAGTCTAAAAAAAGCGTCAAATATGAATGAAACACAAGAAAGTTAATTCTCTTTTTAAAAACCCAACTTATCAAAATAATTTGTTTTCAGAGATTTCGAATGTGTGGAATTCGATGATGAAATTCATTAAAAAAAAGGAAGAAGTAATTGAATTTTTTTTTTGAAATCAAATATTTTTTGATCAGAACCCAAAACAAAAAGAAAAAATCTCGATGGAATTTTTACAAAATTTATCAAAAAATTTAAAAGGACTAAGCGAATTTTTTTCTAATCAAGAAAATCAGCTATTTTTTCTTAATTTTTTGAAAGAAACCCCAAAAGCTGATTTATCCAACGCTGCTAATTTTGACATAATTTTTATGATATTTTGTTCTGAAGTACCATTTATATTGATGAAATTTATTTGAATTTTATAATTTTAGGCAAAAAAAACACAAGATTACTCAAATATATTAAATTTATTAGAAATAACAAAAGGAATGTTCCAAATAGAAAAGTTTTCAGTTTATCAGGATCATGATTTGTGGGTGAATCATGTTAATATTGCGTTGGAATCTAAAAATTTGAATGAAACGCAAACCATTAATTTTCGAAAAAATTCTCCTTTTAACGAAATACTTCATGAAATATTCAAACATATGATGTCGGTTGGTTTTAAATCAGGATTTTTGATGGAAATTCTCAAATATATGGAAAATCATTATATATTTGATTCAATAATCCTTGCTGAATTTCGTGTATTAAATTATTTTATTTCTATAAAAATAATTTTATTTTATTTTAAAATGAACATTTATTTAAAGGAAATTCTGAAGGAAAATTTGAATAATTATGTTCCTTTGAAGAAATAAGAAATGATTAAAAATCTCAAAATATTCTGAAAAACTTTTTATAAAAAAAAAAGAACAAATTGAAATATCTTATTAGAAAAATTAAAATTAAAAAAAATAAAAATAAAAATATTCAGCCTTCCCTTCCCCTGGAATTTCTTTTGTTTTTTCTCTTTTTTTGTCATCTTTTGGATTCATATTTATAATCTTCCTAACAAATTAACGATGATTTTTCAAATAACTGTGATGATTTGATCACTGACGTTTGTGATCTCACTTTAACAACAGGCAATTTGAAGCTGAACAACGACACCTATTATCTATTCCAAAAGTTCTGACATTGAGTTTAATGGGGCAAACTATCTATTTTCTTCAATTCCAATCAACGGAATTAATGGAGTACTTGGAGCTTTACATCATTATATGAAGCCTTTTCCACATGTTAACAACCCAACACTATTTTGATGAGTTGAATGCTTTGATCAAACACTTCAATTTTGTAGAATTTTACATTATTTAAGACAAGTTGAATATGCTACTATGACTTAAGAATGTTCTTAAATAATGTGGAGCTTGTAACTATTCCAAGATGCGAACATATTCAAATGAGAGATGAGAATGAAATTTATGTAAAGGAAATTCATTAAATATGTTGAGGGAAAAAGAAGTTTATTCCAAAATAAAAAAACTTATTCATTTCGTAACTATTTTTAATTATTTAAAAAACATTATTCCTCAAGAGCTTGCCTTAAATAAAGAACATTATTACATCTAATCAATATTTCTCCTAAACTGCCTCTCATTTCTCCATTTACCCATTCTTCAGAATTCAATAACTATCCAAACAGATAATAAATTAATTAAAAGAAGTATTTAAATTCAACATATAAATTCATATATGGATCTGAAGAATATAATAATCCTTTATACTCTATTCCCCATTTTAACTTCACAATAATCGTTTTTCCTGTAAGTTCAGCCAAAAAAGGCTTGGGATTCATCGCGACACTCTATAAAAAATAATTAATGAAGGGTTCATCAAAGTTATTTTGGGTTTTACTCCTTCCCCTGACATTTGCTAAGAAGAGATATTTTAATTTCTAGATTATATTACATTTATTTAAAAAAAATTGAATAAAAGCAAAAAATTAAATTTAAAATTTTCAAAAAAATAATTAATAAATTATATTTAAAGACATGTCCATACTTGAGAATGTGCCATTGAAGATGATGAAAGAAGATTCTAAACAGTTGGAAGAGAATTTCAAGAATAAATTCAATCTTAATTTCGAAGGTCTAATAATAAAAACATTGTTTCTTTCATTTTGTATAAGTTTTATTTTCATTTAGATTTGGAAAATTCTGACTCTGATTCTGAAGAATCAGGAAGGATAATCAATAAAACTTCAAATATTCAACTAAAACCTGCTTTGAAAGCACGAGGGTCTCCCAAAGGAGAAGGAGGCAAATCTATCGGTTGGGATGAACAAAATGTGGCAAAATCATTTGAACTGAGGGAGCGGAAGGAAGTAAAAGAAAGAAAAGCTTTAGGATTTCAAGAGCAAAATTTCTTAAATAATTCGAAAAAATCAATAGACCAAAATGCAGATCAATCTTCAAGAATAATGAAAAATGAGAGTTTTTTACCAAGTGATTATATTATAGATAGAACAAGAATTAGTGCAAATTGGCTGAAAAATAGGACTTCAGCTTCTTATCTAAAATTGCTTTTGAATGGGTTTTATCTGGTGGATTTAAAAGCCAGCGAAAAACATGTAAATTTTATTCTTATTATTTTATTTGCCTTGGGTGATTATTTAATTATGAAATAGACTTTTAATATATCTGAAAAAGAACATATAGTGAATGAAATCAAGCTGCTGGAAAAAGAATGTTCGTTTCATATAACTAAACAATATGATGACAAATATATTAGAGCGCTTTTGCCTTTGAGAGAAAAATTGCTCATTTTAGAAAAAAACAAAAAAGTTAAAAAACTATGTATGCAAAAATTCGGACACAGATTTGGGAAAATGCTTTATCGGTTAAAAAACTCTTTCTAAATTTTTCATTATAAAATACATAACTTTTTCTATAAATTAAGAGATATTGAAATTCAAGGCTATTCAGAAACATCAGGTTTTCAAAAAAGTTCATTTTCCTTACTATCAGCAAATGCGAACGAAGGCCAGATGACCAAAAAATTAAAAGCGAAAAAATACATGGTTCCGAAATTAATTTTATTAGAGAATAAAGCTGAAGTTGAAGCTAAAAAAGATCAGCCTTCTTCATTAGCATTGGCAAACTTGGTTTGGAAAAATAAACATATTGCAGCTTTTGATTTTAGAGTTCTATTGGTATATTCTGAAACTCAATACAAGAATAATAAAGCAATTTATGTCAAAACAATAGAAGAAGCTAAAAAATTGCAGAATTTTTTTGGATTTCAAAGGCTTCTCGAGGGAAATTATAATTTTGCTCAAAAAATTAGTAAATTCAGTATTTTTTACAAAACTCTTGCAAGTAATACATTTCATCAGTTTTTGTCAACTTATGTGAATAAGCATCATTTGTATGATAAACTCTTTAGAGTTGGTATTCCAGATCTAAAAGAATTAAGAAAACAAGAAGAGATCAAAGAAAAAGAAATAGAAAAAGAAAAAGAAAAAGAAAAGATAGAAAAATTACAAAAGGAACTATTGATTCTTCAAGCAGAAACTGTGAAAAATTCATTGAATGACTTGCTTTTTAGATGGTTGCATGTTGGAAAAGTTTTGAAAAAACAAAAAGAAATAGAAAAAGAAAGAAACCAAATAGTTTTGGAAGAAGTCACACAAAATAGTTGGTTGTTGAATTTAAACAATTTGATTATTTATGAGAAATTCTTTAAGAAATGGTTAATGAAAGCTGTAAGTAATATGAATGAAGAGAGCAAAATTCCGGATAAATGCGAATTTACTTTGAATTTTATAGAAATAGAAACACCTATTGTTAATTGGATGGATCTTTTTAAGCCAATTATTATGGTTTCATGCCAATTTGATTCAGATAAAATCGCAGCTTTAGCTTCTCCATCACATTCACCTTTGAAATCATTGTTTCTCAAAAAAAGTGACATCCTTAAAAAGAAGAACACTTTTTCATTCAATTCTTATGATTGTTTTCTTCATTGTCGAAATCAAGACAAATTAGTATGGGATATTTCTCCTGATAATCAAAAACCATTAAAATCTGCTGATTTGGGAATAGTTGAATATATTTTTATTGATTTTATGGATGAAGGATCACAAAATGGCAGTTCTTTTCAAAAGGAAAAATCCCATAGAATACAGCTTAATTCCAATTTTCTCAATGAAGTTTTCAAAAACATCAAGACCCCTATTTTGTGGATTCCTTTGAAAAGTATTGGGAAATCTTCAGCAAAAGAAGAATTCTTATATTTGAAAGTGATAAATTCTAATTTCAAAAAACCGAAGGATGAAGTTTATTTGGATGAGATTTGGAGAAATAAAATAGCTATCGTCAACATGAATTTTCAGATTTTATTGAAAAACCGAAAGGTTCTTGAAAAAATATTGAAGGAAGAATATGGAGTTTCTGTCGATATATTGAAATTTAGTGAAAATGAAGGTTATTTAAATCAGGATCAAATTAAAAAAAAATTCAAAATGAAATATGATGAATTAACTTTTAAAAATTATTGGAGAACAATAGAGAAGTTTCTCGATATTTTTGGTTTAAATCCCGATAATTTGAAGACTTTGAGTATGAATGGTTTGCCCAATTTTATTCGAAGAACGATCTGGGGTCTGAAAAATCGAGAAAAATATCGAGAAATACTTGAAAATTTACTGGGAAGTCAGTCAAAAAGTAGCAAGGATCTTGAAATGTTGGGAGGTCTTTTTAACAAAAAGGTTGGTTATGTGGAAATATATCTAAGAATTCTTGTAGAAGTAAAGAATGATATTTCTTTTAGTTTCCTATCAATGATTAAGCAAGATGTAAACGACATTAAAGAGGAAATTCCTAAAGAATCTCTTCCATTTATAATAGAAGTTTTGCAATGTTTGATGTTTTGGGCGAAAATCACCAATAAAAAGCTGGTTTATTCAAGAAATCTGCTATTAATCTTAGTGAATATTATTCAAGTTTTCACAAATGATGTGTTTCATCATTATTATCTCATTGGAAAAGAGGTGAAAGCATGGTTAGTTAAGATTAATAATGACCCAACTGCTCTAAATAATTTTTTCGATTTTAAAGAAACAAAGAGATTATATTCTGATTGCTTTTGGACTATGCTAACGATAATCAATGAAATTCTTCCAGAATCCCTTTTGATAGAAGAAAATTTAAAAGATTCAACTTATTTCGATTTCAAAGGAATTAGGGGAGCTTTATTGATTTTACGAGCTTATTTACAAGAAACCTTTGCTGATAAAATTCATATTTTCGAAGAAAATGAAGGAAGTCCTTATGGTTTTGAATTGATTTTCGGGGAATGGTTCTTGAATTTAATGATTAACGCAGGATTTAGAAGAGATTTTCTGTTTAGATTATGGGATGTTCTCTTTGTTTTAGAAGAAATAGCGGATAAAAAAGTAAAATGTTCAAGTTTTATAATTGGTGTTATTTCTGTCTTGTTGAGAAGAACAAAAGAAAATAATTTTAAAAATTATCATGAATTCAAAAGCTATTTGGATTTATATCTCATCACAATGGACAATTTCGATGAATTTCTCAAGGAGGTGCTGAAGGAATCTGTTCAAATCAACAATTTTATTGCGAAAAAATGGCATATTTGGATTGATGTTGAGAATCAGCTTTTAAAAAACTTCAATTATTTCAAAAATTACTATCAAATGACCAATTCTTTTATGAATAAATCTCATGATAATACACAGAATTCTCTGGTTTCTCAACATTCAGAAAATATTTTGGCTGATTTTCCGAAATTATCTCTACATTTATTCATTTATGAATTAAATATCTATCACTCTGAAAACAATTTATTGATTGAAATCAGCTATAATTCAACCAAAAAAATCTATCAATGCAATGAAGCACAAAAAAACCGAATAAAACTCAATTTATATGATAATTTTCCTTTTGATTCTTCACAAAAAAACATGACAATCACTTTTTATTTAGATCATTCAAGGAATTTTCTACAAAATCCTGAAGAAAATCTTGAAGAACTATTGAAAAACGATGATGAAAGAAACAGTGAAAATTATAAGCAAATATTATTAGGAAACGAGCCTGAGGAACAAGATAAATTATTTTATTTGGAAATCGATTTGAATAATTTTTCTAATTGTATATTGCAGAAAAAATTGTTTAAATTGACTAATTCTGAAAAAAGTGAAGTTTTTTTCACTTCAGAAATTGAATTATCAATACTTATTTCAGAAAACACGATTTTGAGAGAATCCTATTTCGAAAAAGCAGCAGTTCCTTTGAATATGAACATGCCTTCAATATTGAAATATAACTCGAAAAACAATGAAATTATTTCAGAAATTTTGACAGAAAAGTTCAATAGTTTCGAACAAATAAAGCATTTTGGTTCTCTTTTATCTGAAAGAGTGGGAAATACCTTCTTTCTATTGGAAAGCTCATATAATGATTTATATCTGAATTTTCCTGATTTTTTGAAAAGAATGATTATCTGTGGTTTTGAGAATGAAGTTACAATTAGATGGATCTTCGAGAGTTTGAAATTATTGAGTAAGAAAGAGAAAAAATTCAAAATAAATGGGGTCCTTCTTCCAGAATTCGCAAGTTCTTTGTATTTATTTTCACCAGAAAAAGGTTTGCAATTTCTTCTGGGTGATTTGAACGAAAAAATACCAGTTTTGAATTTCAAATTATTTTTGAAATATCTTTATAATTTTTTGGGATTTTATGAAAGTCACCATTACATAGAGAACTATTTCGATTTTATCCAACAAGATTATCTTGGAAACTCAAAAATTATC
>JFJP01024493.1_pt1 | contig 28018 bp, 42 predicted proteins | sample 431651 | NCBI WGS metagenome assembly JFJP01 (sample SAMN02602958, study PRJNA72255) | Microbial mat metagenome, whole genome shotgun sequencing project. | biome: fresh water; feature: sink hole; material: water; isolation source: purple microbial (photo- and chemosynthetic) mats found in... | reverse complement strand
GGATGTCGAAGTAAGATCAATGGCTAACTAAGGAAAAGTGAAGATGGAATTTTTGGTTGAAAAAATCGGCATGAGCAGAACGCTCGGCGAAGTATCGAATGCGGTAACTCTTTTAAAAGTGTTGCCTGCGAAAGTTGTTAAAGTTAACAACGAAGGTAAATCTTTGGTTGCATACTCAAGAGGCAAAGCAATAAACAAACCGATAGAAGGTCAGCAAAAAGCTTACGGACTATCGAAAGAGTTTAACAAGTTCGCATCTCTTGTAGTCGACAACAAAGAAGCCGGAGAACAAGAAACAGCATCTTTGGAAGCTGCTATAGAGTTGAAAGCTACTTTTAGAACTAAAGGTAGAGGTTTTACAGGTGTAATGAAACGATGGAACTTTGCCGGCGGCCCAGGTGCGCACGGTCATAGATTCCACAGAACGGGCGGTTCAATCGGTAATAGAGAGTGGCCGGGTCGTGTTCAAAGAGGCAAAAAAATGTCTGGACAATACGGAGACGAAACAGTTACCGTAAAGTGTGAAGTTTTGAGCTTTGATAAAAATGCCGGAGTATTGGTAGTAAAGGGAAGCGTTCCTGGAGCTAACGGCGGATTCGGAAAAGTGAAGGTCGTAAAATGAGTTTTGCAATAACATTAGATAAAAATTGTAAAGAGAGCGGGAAGATAGCTCTTCCTGCAAGCTATGCAGACATCAACCCGCACAATCTATATTTGTATGTAAAAGCTTATCTTTCTAACATTAGAACAGCTAACGCTCATACAAAAACTAGAAGTGCGGTATCAGGCGGCGGTAAAAAGCCATGGGCACAAAAAGGCGGCGGTAGAGCTAGAGCAGGTTCGATAACATCTCCTGTATTCGTAGGCGGTGGTGTTGCTTGGGGTCCAAAAAACACTATTAACTATTTCCAAAAAATCAATGTAAAACAAAAAAGACTTGCTCTTAAATGCGCCATAGCTGAACAAGCTGCCGCAGGCAAACTTTTCGTTGTTGATTCTCTAGCCGTAGAAAACGGTAAAACTAAAGATGCTGCTACTTTTCTAAAAGCCCTAGGCCAAAGAGATGCACTTCTTATAGCAAACAATTTTGATGAAAAAACATACCTAGCATATAGAAATATTCAAAATTGCTATCTAATAGATTTTACAGAAGTTAATGCGTATTTCGTAAGTACATATAGATCGGTAGTAATCGAAAAAGATGCTTATGACAAAATCGTAAAAGAGGGCTAAGATGGCTGATATTACAGATATAAAAACAATACTCTATACAGAGAAATCACTAGGTCTTCAAGAAACAGGCGTGATAGTCGTACAGACTTCCCCTAGAATGACCAAAAATAGTCTTAAAAAAGTTTTCCAAGAGTACTTCGGATTGGTTCCTGAAAAAGTGAACTCCCTTAGAATGGAAGGCAAAACTAAAAGATTTAAAGGCGTAATAGGCCATAGAGACTCTTTCAAGAAGTTTTATGTAAAGCTTCCTGACGGTGCAAGAATAGAAAGCTTAGCGGTATAAGGATAGAAGATGGCAATAAAAACCTATAAACCATATACCCCTAGTCGAAGGTCTATGTCAAACCTAGATAGTAGCGATATAACTTCAAAACCAAAAGTTAGAGGTCTCCTACTAAGAATTTCGGCAAAAGCGGGTAGAAACAACCAAGGTAGAATCACTTCTAGACATAAAGAAGCTGGTGCTAAAAAACTTTATAGAATCATAGATTTTAAAAGAAACAAATTTGATATTCAAGGCGTTGTTGCGTCTATCGAGTATGATCCATACAGAAACTGCCGTATCGCTCTAATCAACTATGTTGACGGAGAAAAAAGATACATTCTTCAACCAAGTGGAATGAAAGTCGGCGATAAGGTAATGGCTGCAGAGGCTGGACTAGACATCGTAGCGGGTAACGCTATGAAACTAAAAAGCATTCCTGTCGGTACCGTAATACACAATATTGAGCTAAAACCGGGCAAAGGCGGCCAAATGGCTAGATCTGCTGGTAACTACGCTCAACTAATGGGTAGAGAAGGTAAATATACAATTCTTAGACTTCCAAGCACGGAAGTTAGATATGTATTGTCTGAGTGTATAGCAACTATCGGTACTGTTGGAAATGAAGATTTCTCAAACATCAGTATAGGTAAAGCAGGTCGTGCAAGACACATGGGTATTAGACCACAAACCAGAGGTTCTGCGATGAACCCTATCGATCACCCGCACGGTGGTGGTGAAGGTAAATCAAACGGACACAGACACCCGGTATCTCCGTGGGGTCAAAAGTGTAAAGGTCTGAAAACTAGAAAACCTAATAAGCAATCAAACAAATACATTATCTCAAAAAGAAAAAAAGGCGTGAGGTAAGATAATGGCAAGATCAGTAAAAAAAGGCCCATTTATCGATGACCATCTACAAAAGAAGGTTACGAAAGCTAAGGCTGAAAATTCAAACAAACCAATTAAAACTTGGTCAAGAAGAAGTATGGTATCTCCTGAGATGATAGGCCTTACTTTCAATGTTCACAACGGCAGACAATTTGTACCTGTGCATATCTCTGAAGCGCATGTAGGTTACAAACTTGGCGAGTTCGCCCCTACGAGAACCTTCAAAGGTCACAAGGGCTCCGTTCAAAAGAAAATAGGTAAGTAAGGAGGAAATGATGAGCAAAACAGCACTTAAATTTATCAGACTTTCCCCTACGAAAGCTAGACTAATCGCAAGAGAAGTCCAAGGTATGAATGCAGAGGCAGCAATCGCCGCTCTTGACTTTATGCCGAACAAAGGCGCCAAATTTATTTCAAAAGCTATCGCGACTGCAGTTGCTAACGGTAATTTTGAAGCAAATGAGGTAACGGTACTGTCTTGTAGAGTAGATGCGGGTCCTGTTCTAAAGAGATTTACTCCTAGAGCAAGAGGTAGAGCTACGCCTATCAGAAAACCGACAGCGCATATTTTTGTCGAAGTAACAGAAGCGAAGGGTAAGTAATATGGGTCAAAAAGTAAATCCTATCGGGCTTAGACTTGGTATCAATACAGGATGGAGATCAAGATGGTTTCCTTCAATCAAAGAGATGCCGGGCAATATAGCCGAAGATTATAAAATCAGAAAGTATCTAAAACAAAAACTTTACTTTTCAGGTGTTTCCGACATTATTATCGAAAGAACAGCAAAAAAAGTAAAAGTAACGGTTGTTTCCGCTAGACCCGGTATCATTATCGGCAAAAAAGGTGCGGAAATCGAGAAGCTGAAAGTTGACATCTCTAAGATGACTAACAAAGAGGTTCTTATCAACATAAAAGAAGAGAAAAAACCTCAAACTTCAGCAGTTCTTTGCGCTGAAAATGTAGCTACTCAACTTGAAAAAAGGGTTGCATTTAGAAGGGCGATGAAAAAAGTTATGCAAGCTGCTCTAAAATCTGGCGCTAAGGGAATCAAAGTAATGGTTGCCGGAAGACTAGGCGGAGCTGAAATGGCTAGAACCGAGTGGTATCTTGAGGGAAGAGTTCCTCTTCATACTATAAGAGCAAATATCGACTACGGTACGGCTGAAGCACATACTACTTACGGCATCATCGGCGTAAAAGTATGGATATTCAAAGGTGAGGTACTTAAAAAAGGCGCTAAAGGCGAAGGACAAGAAGAGTCTGCTGAAGCCGCTGAAGATACTAAACCGAGAAGAAGACCAGCAAGAAGAGGGCAATAATCATGTTGATGCCAAAACGAACTAAATACAGAAAACAAATGAAAGGCCGAAACAGAGGTAAAACTTATGTCGGTTGTAACCTTGCTTTCGGAAGCATCGGCTTAAAAGCCGTTGAGGCCGGAAGAATCAACTCTAGACAAATAGAAGCCGGAAGGATTGCTATTACTAGAAATGTTAAAAGAACTGGTAAGCTCTGGATAAGAGTATTCCCGGATAAGCCGCTTACTGCTAAGCCACTTGAAACAAGGATGGGTAAAGGTAAAGGCTCTGTTGAAGAATGGGTTATGAATATTCACCCGGGAAGAATCATTTTTGAGATGACCGGTGTTGAGGAATCTCTTGCAAAAGAGTCTTTGACAAGAGCAATGCACAAACTCCCTTTCAAAACGAAAATCGTTACTATAGAGAGTGAAAATGAAGTATACTGATATAAGCTCAAAAACGCTTGAAGAGCTAAAAGCGCTTTTGAAAGAAAAAAAAGTTTCCCTTTTTGAGCTCAAAATGAAATTAAAAACTATGCAGCTTACAAATCCAAACGAGATTAGAGCGGCAAAAAAAGATATCGCTAGAATCCAGACGGCGATTAGCGCCCAAGTCGCAGAGTAAGGAATAAGTTATGAACAGCCATAAAAGAGAAATTCAAGGTGTCGTAGTTCAAAAGTCTGGGGACAAGACTTATTCACCCAAGATACCACAAATTCGTGAAAAGACACAAAAAATATCTTATTCACGATGAGAGCAACGGACTAAATATAGGCGATTTTGTATCTGCATTAGAGTGCAGACCGCTTTCTAAAACAAAATCATTTAGGCTTAATGCAGTTTTGAAAGCAGGAGCTGAGATATGATCCAAAGTTTTACAAGAATGAATGTCGCTGACAACAGCGGCGCAAAAGAACTTATGTGTATCAAAGTTTTGGGTGGCTCAAAAAGAAGATATGCGACTGTTGGCGACATCATCGTAGCATCTGTTAAAAAAGCTATTCCAAACGGTAAAGTAAAAAAAGGTCAAGTGGTTAAAGCGGTTATCGTTAGAACTAGAAAAGAACTTCAAAGAGATAACGGAAGTCTTATCAGATTCGACGATAATGCTGCAGTTATTCTTGACAATAAAAGAGAGCCAGTCGGAACAAGGATTTTTGGTCCTGTTGGCAGAGAAATCAGATATGCGAACTTTATGAAAATAGTTTCGCTTGCGCCGGAGGTTCTATAATGACTAAGCTAAAAATCAAAAAAGGCGACATGGTAGAAATCATCGCCGGTGACGATAAAGGCAAAAAAGCAAAAGTTTTGGCCGTATTTCCTAAGACTTCACAAGTGTTAGTCGAGGGTTGCAAACTTGCTAAAAAAGCGGTTAAGCCAAGCGAACAAAATCAAAACGGCGGTTTTCAGAATATCGAGATGCCTATACACATTTCTAATGTTCGAATAGCCGAGGGAGCGTAACGATGGCACTAAAAGAATACTATTTACAAAATGTAAAAGAGAAACTTGTTAGCGAGTTTGACATCAAAAATGCGATGTTAACCCCAAAACTAGAAAAAGTTACTATATCTGTTGGTTGCGGAGAAGGGTCGAAAGATGCAAAACTTCTTCAAAACATCGCTGATACTATTTCTATGATCTCTGGTCAAAAAGCTGTTATTACAACTGCTAAAAAATCAGTATCAGGTTTCAAACTTAGAGAAGGTATGAATGTCGGTGTTAAAGTTACCCTTAGGGGAGCTAGTATGTATAACTTCCTTGAGAAGCTTATATCTATGTCTTTGCCGAAAGTAAAAGACTTCAAAGGTCTTTCGAGAACAGGTTTTGACGGAAGAGGAAACTATAGCTTCGGTCTATCCGAGCAGCTTATATTCCCTGAAGTTAAATATGACAACATCGTAAAAATTCACGGAATGAACATCAGCATCTCTACATCTACCGACAGCGATAAGATGGCCTTCAGACTGCTAGAGCTTATGGGAATTCCATTTGCAAAAGGAAAAGTTAATGGCTAAGAAATCGATGATCGCAAAATGCGCAAGAGAGCCGAAGTTCAAAGTAAGAGCATACACGAGATGTTCTATTTGCGGTAGACCGCACTCTGTTTATAAAGACTTTAATCCCCGGCCTTAAAAAATCAAGCTGGTAGGAGGTAAGACATGAATGATATTATAGCTGACACGCTGACTAGAATCAGAAATGCCTCTATGAGAAGAATAGAAGTAACGCATGTTTTGTATTCAAAAATCGTAGAGTCTATTCTGAAAATTTTTCAAGAAAAAGGTTATATCGAAAGCTACAAAGTAGTGGAAGATGGAACTAAGAAAAAAATCAATGTAGTTTTGAAATATACTCAAAGCGGGCAACCGGTTATAAGTGAAATAACAAGAATTTCTAAACCGGGTAGAAGAATCTATAAACCTTGCACGCAAATCAAAAAATTTAAAAATGGCTACGGAACAATCGTCGTATCAACATCAAAAGGTGTTCTTGATAACGATAGCGCACACAAAATGGGTGTCGGCGGCGAAGTTCTTTGTAGCATTTGGTGAGGTAGAATATGTCAAGAGTTGGAAAAGAGCCAATCGTACTTCCAAAAGGTATCGAAGCTAGCGTTGCAAGCGGTGTTTTGACCGTAAAAGGCGCAAAAGAGACAAAAGTACTCGACACAATGGATAGAGTAAATATAGAAATCTCTGAGGGCAAGATAGTTTTTGGACTAAAAGGCGAAACAAAACAAGACAGAGCTTTTTGGGGAACCTATAGAGCGCTTGCAAACAACATAGTTGTAGGTCTTTCTCAAGGTTTTGAGAAAAAACTAGAGATCAACGGTGTTGGTTATAGAGCCGCAGTAAACGGCAACAAACTTGAGATGGCGCTTGGTTATTCTCATCCGGTTATTTTCGATATTCCAACTGGAATAGAGATGGCGGTAGAGAAAAATGTTATAAGCATCAAAGGTGCAGACAGACAACAAGTGGGTCAAGTGGCCGCAGTTATCAGAGAGTTTAGACCACCGGAGCCATATAAAGGCAAAGGCGTTAAATACATAGATGAAACTATCCGCAGAAAAGCGGGCAAGACATCTAAGAAATAAGGGTAGTCTATGAGCAAAGCACTAAAACTCAAAACAAGAAGAAGAGTAAAAGCGAAACTAAAAATTAGAGCTAGAATCTCCGGAACTGAGCTTAAACCTAGAGTTACCGTTTTTAAATCTAATAAATATTTTTATGCACAAGCGATAGACGATGTAAAAGGCGTTACGCTTTGCAACGCTGACGGCTCAAAACTTGGCGTTAAGCCAAATAGAGAAGGCGTTAAAGTGGTAGCCAAAACATTGGCTGACGCTTTGAAAGCAGCAAAAATAGAAACAATAGTTTTTGATAGAAACGGCTACCTTTACCATGGCGTTATCGCTGCTTTTGCAGATGCGCTAAGAGAAAACGGAATTAGTTTTTAAGGGCCTATGATGGAAATTAATAGAGAAGAATTTGAAGAAGTCGTTGTAAATATCGGCAGGGTAACGAAAGTTGTAAAGGGCGGTAGAAGATTTAGATTTAACGCCCTAATGGTTGTAGGAAATAAAAAAGGCACTGTCGGATATGGATTTGGTAAAGCCAAAGAGGTACCGGACGCTATTAAAAAAGCGGTAGAAGATGCATTTAAAAACCTTGTTCATGTAGAACTAAAAGGTACTACTATAGCTCACGATGTTGAAGTAAAATACAATGCGAGCAGAATTATATTAAAGCCAGCAAACGAAGGTACCGGTGTTAAAGCCGGTGGAGCCGCTAGACCGGTTCTTGAGCTTGCGGGAATAAAAGACATTCTATCTAAGCAGCTTGGCTCAACTAACTCTTCAAATGTGGTTAGAGCAACTATAAAAGCGCTTACATCCGTAAAGGAATAAAAAATGGCACTAGAGAATCTAACACCTGCAGTGGGTAGTACTCACAGCAAAAAAAGAGTGGGCAGAGGACAAGGAAGCGGAATGGGCAAAACTGCCACAAGAGGCGGAAAAGGTCAAACTGCAAGAAGCGGTTACACTGCTAAAAGAGGTTTTGAGGGTGGTCAACAGCCGCTTCAAAGAAGACTTCCAAAAATTGGTTTTAATAGTAAAGTTATTAAACCATACATAATTAATGTTGATAGAATCGAAGCCATTTCAACTCTTAGTGAAATCACTATGGAGAGCATCAAAGGCGTTATGAGACTACCTAATTATGTTGAAAAAGTTAAGCTGATAGGCTCAAAAGCCAAAGAACTTGCCTCAAAAATCAAAGACGAAGCAGTACTAACCAGCGGCAAAGTCAATGGATAAAAGTCTAGTTAATAAAATTTTTATTACGCTAGGCTTCTTGCTGGCATATAGGATATTAGCCTATGTGCCCGTACCTGGCGTAAATATAGAAGTTGTCAAAGAGTTTTTTGACGCCAATTCGGCGAACGCTCTAGGTCTCTTCAATATGTTTAGCGGGAACGCACTCGAAAGACTAAGCATTATCTCTCTCGGTATCATGCCTTACATCACTGCATCAATCATTATGGAACTCCTCGCTGCAACTTTCCCGGAACTCGGAAAAATGAAAAAAGAACGAGACGGTATGGTTAAGTATATGCAGATAATCAGATATGCGACTATTGCTATAACGCTTGTACAAGCTATCGGCGTCTCCGCAGGACTGCAGAGTCTTACGGGAAGAGCCGGTGAGAGTGCAATATCGATAGATCATTCGCTATTTGTAGGCATATCTGCTATATCTATGCTTGCGGGAACCATGATGCTTATGTGGATAGGCGAACAGATAACGCAAAGAGGCATCGGAAACGGCATTAGTCTTATTATTTTTGCTGGTATCGTGTCTGCGATTCCAAGTGCAATCGGGCATACCGTGACTTTGGTAAACACCGGCGAAATGCACTTTTTAACGCTTGTAGCGATAGCTTCTCTCATTGTTTTAACCGTAGGCGCAGTTATTTATGTGGAACTGGCGGAGAGAAGAATCCCCGTTTCATATCAAAGAAAAACACTTATGGCTAATCATAATAAAAGAATAATGAACTATATTCCGATTAAGCTAAACCTTAGCGGCGTTATTCCTCCGATATTTGCATCTGCAATATTAATGTTTCCCTCAACTGTTATGCAGGCAAGCACAAACCCTTGGGTTATTGCGGTCAGGGATTTTATTCATCCGCAAGGTTATGCCTTTAACTTTATTACATTTATTTTTGTTATATTTTTTGCATATTTTTATGCCTCAATCGCATTCAACGCAAAAGATATTTCAGAAAATCTAAAAAGACAGGGCGGTTTCATTCCTGGCGTTAGGCCTGGTGAGCATTCGGCAGAGTTTCTAAACGAAATTGCCAGCCGCTTAACTCTTTTTGGCGCTTTGTATTTGGGTCTTATAACGACTCTGCCTTGGCTTCTTGTAAAAGCAATGGGTGTTCCGTTTTATTTTGGCGGCACAGCTGTTCTTATTGTTGTTCAGGTTGCGCTTGATACGATGAGAAAAATAGAGGCTCAGGTATACACCGGTAAATATCAAACTCTTAGTGCGGTCGGACTCTAATACGGTATGGCTATCCATATAAGAAACAAAAATGATATAGATGGTTTACGCCAAGCAAATAAGATAGCCGCAGAGGCTATCTTATTTGCAAAGGGTTTGGTAAAACCGGGAGTAAGTACAAAATTTATTTCCGAAGAGACCGAGAAGTTTATAGTCTCAAAAGGAGCAAGAGCCTCTTTTAAAGGGCTTTACGGCTTTCCGGAGGCTATATGCATCTCGGTCAACGAGGTGATAATTCACGGTATTCCGAATAATACTCTATTAAAAGACGGCGATATCGTCGGCATTGATATAGGTACGGAACTAAACGGATGGTATGGCGATACTGCCGTTACAGTGCCAGTGTCTAGCGTATCCAAAAAAGACGAAGAGCTTATAGCTTGCGCCAAAGATGCGCTAGATTTTGCAATTTCTGCTATTAAAGATGGAATGAGGTTTAAAGAACTTAGCCGCTTAATAGAAGATTTCATAGAAAAAAAAGGCTACAAGCCATTAAGAAATTTTTGCGGACACGGCATAGGCAGAAGTCCGCATGAAGAACCATCCATACTAAATTATCTAGAAGGCAATGCTTCGCAAGGTCCGAAGATAAAAAACGGAATGGTTTTTTGTATAGAGCCGATGATCTGTCAAAAAGATGGAGAGTCTGCACTGCTTGAAGATAAATGGGGCGTAGTATCAAAGGACGGACTTCGAGGTAGCCATTATGAGCACACCATTGCGGTAGTGAACGGCAGAGCCGAAGTTTTGTCAAGAATTTAGGGAGAAATATATATGGCAAAAGACGATGTCATCGAGATTGACGGAGTGGTTGTTGAGGCGTTGCCGAATGCAACATTTAGAGTAGAGCTTGAAAACGGGCACATAATACTCGGTCATATAGCCGGTAAAATGAGAATGCACTATATCAAAATTTTACCGGGCGACAAGGTTAAGGTGGAGCTTACTCCCTACAGTCTTGACAAAGGTAGAATTACTTTTAGGTATAAGTAAGTAAGTTTTTACTTTAAAAGTGATAGAATTCGGTTCTTTTTTCCGTTTATAAGCTTTTGAAGCAAGTAACATAATAGGTTTTAATACAATTAAGGAGCGTTTTTATGAAAGTAGCACCGTCGGTTAAGAAGATGTGCGATAAATGTAAAACCCAAAACACAAACAAAGACAAGGATAATTAAATGGCAAGGATTGCAGGTGTTGACCTTCCTAAGAAAAAAAGACTTGAGTTTGCTTTAACGTATATCTATGGGATTGGTCATGCAAAATCCCTTGAGATACTAGCGGCTACAGGCATATCTATCGATAAAAGAGTCCACGAGCTAACTGAAAATGAAGCTGCGGCTCTAAGAAAAGAGATCCAAGAAAACTACATGGTTGAAGGTGATCTTAGAAAGAAAGTATCTATGGATATAAAAGGTCTTATGGATCTTGGTAGCTTCAGAGGACTTAGACATAGAAAAGGTCTTCCGGTTAGAGGTCAGAGAACAAAAACTAATGCTAGAACTAGAAAAGGTAAAAGAAAAACCGTAGGTTCTAAGTCTAAGTAAGGCGTAATTAAAGGAAAGCAAAGATGGCAGCAAAAAGAAAAATTAAGAAAAAAGTAGTCAAAAAAAATATTGCTAGAGGCATAATACATATTGTAGCCTCTTTCAACAACACACTTGTAACAGTCAGCGATGAAATGGGTAATGCCATTTGCTGGTCAAGTGCGGGAAGCCTGGGCTTTAAAGGTAGTAAAAAAGCTACCCCTTTCGCCGCTCAACAAGCAGTTGAGGATGCGATTACAAAAGCAAAAGAACACGGATTAAAAGAGCTAGGTATAAAAATACAAGGTCCTGGTAACGGTAGAGAGATGGCTGTAAAAGCCGTTGGTAATAGAACTGATATAAGAGTTGTTTACCTAAAAGATGTTACTCCGCTTCCGCATAACGGATGCAGACCTCCAAAAAGAAGAAGGGTGTAAGGAATAAATTATGGCAAGATATACAGGACCAGTTGAGAAACTAGAAAGAAGACTAGGCGTTTGCCTTGATCTTAAAGGCGAAAGAAGACTTGCGGGCAAATCTGCTCTTGATAAAAGACCTTACGCTCCCGGCCAACACGGACAAAGAAAAACAAAAGTAAGCGAGTTCGGTACTCAACTTAGAGAAAAACAAAAAGTAAAATTTATGTACGGCATGTCTGAAAAACAGACAAGAAGAGTTTATGACGAGGCCTCAAGAGCTCAAGGTAACGCCGGTGAAAACTTTATCAAACTTCTTGAAAGAAGACTTGATAATGTAGTTTACAGAATGGGTATGGCTACGACAAGAAGATTTGCTAGACAACTAGTAAACCACGGACACATACTTGTTGACGGCAAAAAAGTAGGTATTCCTTCTTATAGAGTAAAACCGGGTCAAAAAATAGAAGTTTGCGAAAAATCTAGAACTAACCCGCAAATCATAAGAGCAATGGAACTTACTAATCAAACAGGTATATCTGTATGGGTTGATGTGGATAAAGAAAAACTTTTCGGTATATTCACTAGAGTTCCGGAGAGAAGCGAAGTAGCAATTCCGGTTGATGAAAGACTTATCATCGAATTCTACTCAAAATAATAGGGTGGCTTAAAGCATGAAGAAAATAAAAGTATCACCTTTGATTCCAAGTAGCATAGAGGTTGAGAGTAAAGACAAGAACTCTGCTAAAATCTCTATATTTCCTTTTGAGACTGGATATGCTATTACGATAGCTCATCCGCTCAAAAGACTTCTTCTGAGTTCAAGCGTAGGGTGTGCTCCGACTGCTGTTAAAATAGAGGGAGTTACTCACGAGTTTGACTATGTTAGAGGGATGCTTGAAGATGTGACCGAGTTTATTTTAAATCTAAAAAATATTAGATTTAAAATTAAAACAGATGCGAAAAGAGTAGTTGTTAACTACTCTTTTTCCGGACACAGAGAGATAAAAGGCGTAGACCTAGATAATGACGAGGTTGAAGTAGTAAGCGGAGATTTGCATCTTGCAACTATTAACGATGACGCTGTTTTGAATTTTAGCATTGTTATTGAAAAAGGTATGGGATATGTACCGAGCGAAGAGATAAGAGATTTGACCGAAGCGAATTATATACCGCTTGACGCATATTTTATGCCTGTAACAAAAGCTGTTTACGATATAGAGAATATGCTTGTCGAAGATAATCCTAATTACGAAAAACTAATTTTTACTATCGCAACCGATGGTCAAACAGAGGCTGAGGCTGTCTTTAGAGAAGCTGTAAAGACTCTATATGAGCAACTGAGTATCTTTAATAAAGAGTTGGCAATTTCTACCGGAATTCCAATGTCTGCGACTGTTGCCAAAAATGAAAACGACGGCGAACTGAAAAAACTTCTTATAAGCGTAGATGATCTTAATCTCTCTGCAAGAAGCCACAACTGCCTTACAAGGGCATCGGTAAAATATCTAGGCGATTTAGTTCTCATGAATGAAAAAGAGCTTGCCGAGGTAAGAAATCTAGGTAAAAAATCTCTAGATGAGATAAAAGAAAAAATGGAAGAGATGGGTTATCCAGTCGGCACCGAACTTCCTGAAGAGCTTTTAGGCGCACTAAAAGCCAAGCTAGCACAACTAAAGGATAGATAATGAGACATAGAGTAGCACATAGAAAACTCGGTAGAACATCGTCTCACAGACTTGCTCTACTAAAAAACTTGTCAATTTCACTTATACAATATGAGAAAATAGAAACAACTTTGCCTAAAGCAAAAGAGTTGAAGCCATATTTTGACAAGCTTGTAACAAAAGCAAAAAAAGGCGACCTAAACGCTCACAGAGCTGTTTTTGCGCTTTTGCAAGATAAAGAGTCTACAAAAAAACTAATGAATGAGCTTCTTCCTGCGTTCTCAAGCAGAACAAGCGGCTATACAAGCATAGTAAAAACAAGACAAAGAAGAGGGGATGCTGCAGAGATGGCAATCCTTTCAATTATCAGAGACTAAAATTAAGCACAATTGACCGCCTTTTGGCGGTCAACTCCAACTTCGTTAAACGACTTTTAAGCGCTAAACAAATACATTACATCAAAAACTTAACAAGGTTTTCCAAATGTCTATTCCCTTTACAGATGAAGAGCTACTTCCAGCAGTAGAGAGATGTATCTTAAAAATTGAGCCTATGCTTGCACTCGACGGCGGTAGCATAAAACTTGTTGCCATAAAAGACCATATAGTCTATGTACAGCTTCAAGGCGCTTGCGTTGGATGTCCTAGTAGCGCCAATACGCTTAAGTACGGCGTAGAAAAAAAAATTAAAGAAGATATTCATCAAGAGCTTTCAGTTGTGAATGTGCCGATAGGCGCAGAGATTCAGTTGGATGAATTTATCGAGGGTTTGCAAAACAGAAGATGAGAAAAAGAGTTTATAAAAAACATTTGGAAATGGCAGAGAGATTTTTTGTATCTAAAGAGTACGAAAAAGCGCTCTTCCACTACTCTTTGGCTAGAGCCGAAGACCAGAGTAGTCAAGATGTTAGAGTCGGTATTTTGCTTTGCGATATGGCATACGAGATGGAGAGTGAGGCTCACTCGCTGTTTGATTATTATGTTATTGCCAAAAAAGAGAGTGCGGAAAATGCTGCAGAGTTGTTGGAAAAAATTATATTCTCTATAGATGGTGCGCTTAGCGCTACGGCGGAGATATTGATGCCTGCCATTAAGGATAGGGTTGATTATGAAAACGCTATCTCTTATGAGGATTTTCAAAATATTGTTAAAGAGAGAGGTGAGTTTAGGCGCGCATTTGAGGATATTATGTTTTCTACGAGGGTTATCATTTCCGAGAAAAAAGATTTTATAAGCTTTTTGGATAGCCTCGTTACAAACGGTTTTAACGATATGGCGCTCAACTATCTAGAGAGCGCAAGCAGTATTTTCCCTTCTAATAAAAAAATTAGGGATTTGTTTGACAAATTAAATCAGAAAGAGTCCCTTGAAGCTAAAACTCCCAAAAAATTGTAATCTATCTGCAGACTACATTAGCGACAACTCTGCAGAGTGTGATGCAAATAGCGCATTTTTGATTACCCCGCTCTCTGCTAAGTATATAGATGATGCAAAATCTAAAGGCGTTACTGTTTTTGTCGGGGCTAATGAGCTAAAAGATATTTTTGACCTCTCTTCTATAAAAATCATAGGTCTTACCGGCACAAACGGCAAGACCACGACCGCTGCCGCAATCTATTCACTACTGCTTGATAGCGGTAAAAGAGTTGCACTGCAAGGCACTAGGGGATTTTTTATTAACGATAAAAGAGTTGAAGAGAAATCACTCACGACTCCGATGCAACTTCATATTTTTGCCAATATTCTTATGTCAATTGATGAGGGGTGCGAATATTTTGTAATGGAAGTAAGCTCTCACGCTATTGCTCAAAAGCGTATTGAGGGACTTATCTTTGCGTTAAAAATTATTACAAATATTACCCAGGATCATCTAGATTTCCATAAAACATTTGAGAACTATCGAGATACAAAAAATGAGTTTTTATCGGATGAGACTCCAAAACTTATCAATATAGACGACAACAATATAGTATTTAATTCGAAAAATGCAAAAACATACGGTCTAGAAAAAAATGCCGACTATAAGGTTGGCGCTTACTCGCTAAATGAGGGAATTTTTGCCGTAGTTGAAAACGGCGGCAAGCCATACTCATTTCATGCATCTATGGCAGGGGTGTTTAATATCTACAACCTTGCGGCGGCTATTGCGGCTGTTCATATACTGACAAACGATGAGCTTGAGGCAATATGCGAAAATGTCGAAAACTTTGGCGGTGTAGGCGGAAGAATGGAGATGGTAAGCGCCTCTCCGTTTGTGGTTGTGGATTTTGCCCATACGCCGGACGGAATAGCAAAGGTGCTAGAGGCGCTTGGCGGCTCCAAAATCACAGTGGTTTTTGGCGCAGGCGGCGACAGAGATGCTAGCAAGAGACCGCTAATGGGCAAAGAAGCGGCGCTGAGAGCCGCAAAATTGATAGTTACGAGCGACAATCCAAGAAGCGAAAATCCATCTCTTATTATCGAAGATATTTTAGCGGGTATTGAGGAGAGGTCAAAAGTTAGCGTTGTAGAAGATAGATATGAGGCTATCAAAAAAGCGATAACAGAACAACAAGAGGGCGAAATAGTTGCAATACTCGGCAAAGGCGATGAGACAACTCAAATATTCAAAGATGGTAGCATTCACTTTGATGACCGCGAGGTTGCAAGAGAAATTTTGCAACAAAAAATACAACTGTCTAATATTTAAGACTTATTTTATCCTATTTAAAAACTTTCTTTAGTAAAATATACAAAATTAATTTGAGGAGAGAGTTATGGCAGGTATTCCACAACCAGCGTTTTATCTATTTATGTGTCAGGTTGAAAGACCTGAAGGATTTCCAAAAGGCTCTTGTATCAAACCGCACAACAGAGACATTTTCCAGTATCTTAGTGAGGCTTTGATGAGAAGTGGAGTGATAGGTACGGTAGTTCCTGTTCAAAGCGGCTGTCAAAACAGATGCAATATGGGTCCAGTAATGATGGTAGAGCCTGGACACACAATGTATGTCGGACTCACTAAAGAAAAAATTGATAAAATTATAAAAGAACATATCATCGGCGGAAGCGTCGTAGAAGAGTTTGTGATACCAAAAGAGATGTGGGCGGACGCTATTAGTCCTGAACAGATGAGAAAAATGGCTGGAGTTAGTTAAAGATTATGCGAATGGAAATGCTTTACTCGAAAATTCATAGGGCAACTGTCACAGATGCAAACCTGAACTATGTGGGTTCTATCACGATAGACAGAGAGCTTATGGATGCCGCAAAAATGAGAGTGGGGCAAAAAGTGGAGATACTAAACATCAACAACGGTGAGCGGTTTTCCACTTATGTGATAGAGGGCGAAAGAGGCAAAAGAGATATGTGTCTCAACGGCGCTGCAGCTAGAAAAGTGCATGTAGGCGACAAGATAATCGTAGTCGCATACGCCTCTTTTGACGAAGAGGAGCTAAAAAATTATGCTCCTACAATAGTCATCGTGGATGACAAAAATGATATAGCCCAAATCGGAAGCGGTCTTTAATGTTTGAAGGCTTTGATATGTCAAAACTAGGCGGCATGATAGAGGAAGCCCAAAAAAAAGCTAAAGAGATGGAAGAAAAAAGCTCCTCTCTAAGCTTTACCGCAAAAAGCGGTGGCGGTATGGTGAGCGCGACCGTAAGCGGCAAATTTGAAGTATTGGATGTTAGTATTGACGACTCTCTTCTTGAAGACAAGGAGTCGCTTCAGATACTTCTTATGAGTGCGCTAAATGACGCAATAAAATCAGCCGTAGAAAATCAAAAAAACGAAGCTATGTCTATGCTCGGTGGTTTCAATCCATTTGCAAAAAACGGTTAATAGCCGTTATGCTAAAAGATTTTGAAGAGTACCTCCAAAATAACCCAATCAAAGTAAACTCTTTTCACCCCTTTTTTGAAGACTCCATCAATAAAATGCTGGGTGTTGGAGGAAAAAGGTTTCGTCCGTTGCTATTGCTGTCGGTCGTAAAAGCAGTTGACGATAGATTGCTTCAAAATGCGTATGACGCCGCTTTGGCGGTAGAGTGCCTGCATACATACTCTCTTATACACGATGACCTGCCGTGTATGGACGACTCACCGCTTAGACGAGGTCATCCTACTTTGCATACGATATTTGGAGATGCTGCGGCCGTACTTGCGGGAGATGCTCTAAATACGCACGCCTTCCATCTTCTCTCAAACGCTAAACTCTCGGATAAAACAAAAATAGAGCTCATAAAAATACTCAGTCGTGACGGCGGCACATACGGAATGGTGCTTGGGCAGGCGATAGATCTATTATTTGAGCAAAAAAAACTTTCATTAGATGAGTTAAAATTTTTGCATATCCATAAGACTGCAAAACTAATAGCTGCTTCTCTTGCTATGGGTGCTGTTATTGCAGATGCAAAAACTGATTTGGTGGAAAAGCTGTATGATTTTGGTATCAAACTTGGACTTTTTTTTCAGGTCAGAGACGACCTTCTTGACGCTCTATCAAGTGAGGAAAAAGAGGGCAAAAAGGTACAAAGCGACGGTGCAAAAAATAGTTTTGTTAATCTGCTCGGAGTTGATGGCGCAAAAAGCGAATTTGAGAGTTTAAAAATTCAGCTATCGGCAACGATAGATGAATTTGAGCCGAAACTTTCAACTGCGCTTTTTACCGTGTGTGATAGATATTTTGTTGAAGTTACTAAATAACAGATATTTTTCTGCCGCTTTATGCGGCTAGCTTTAGCGGCTCAGCGCCTAGCGTAGGCTGGTTCGGCTTTGCCGGAGCAGGCGTGCTATAATATTTTAAAGAAGATTTTTAACAACAGGAGAATTAAGAAGATGCCGGGAACTAATATGCTAAAAAAAATGTCGGATACAATAAAATTTTTGGCTTGCGATATGGTGCAAGCTGCCAACTCGGGACACCCCGGAATGCCGATGGGGCTTTCGGATATTATGAGCATTTTTAACTCGTTTTACAAGCATAATCCGTCAAATCCAAAATGGCTAAATAGAGACAGAGTTGTATTTTCTGGTGGTCACGGAAGCTCTCTTATCTACTCTCTTCTGCACCTTTGGGGATACAAAGTTTCACTTGATGACCTCAAAAACTTCAGACAACTCGGCTCGAAAACTCCGGGACACCCTGAGTATGGACATACCGACGGTATAGAGGTGACTACGGGACCTCTAGGTCAAGGGTTTGCCAATGCGGTAGGTTTTGCGTTTGCTTCCAAATATGCGGCGCACCTGCTCAATACCCCGACAGCAAAAGTAATAGATCACAAAGTGTACTGTTTTTGCGGTGACGGCGACCTTGAAGAGGGTGTTAGCTACGAAGCGGCTAGCCTTGCGGGACACCATTCTCTTGAAAACTTGGTCATTGTATATGACAGCAACAATATTACGATAGAGGGTGAGGCAACTATTGCACTTTCCGAGAATATTAGAGGCAGATTTGAGTCTCAGGGCTGGAGTGTACTTGAGATAGACGGACACGACTATACGCAGATAGAAAATGCATTTAGCGAAGCTGTAAGCGGCAAGTCAGGCAAACCGACGCTAATAGTCGCAAAAACAAAAATCGCAAAAGGCTCCGCTACGATGGAGGGGTCACACCATACGCACGGAGCGCCCCTGGGTGAAGATGAGATAAAAGCTTCCAAAAATGCGGTCGGATTTGATGTAGAGGCAAAATTTAACATCCCAGAAGATGTACTAATCCGATTTAGATGTGCAAAAGAAAAAGGGGAGCTTGAAGAGAAGATTTGGAACAAAATGCTTCTTGAACTGCCTGAACGAGAGAAAAACGACTATTTGACGGCTCTTTTAAATCCTGATTTTGCAGATGTGGCATACCCAGAGTTTGAAATAGGCGCAAAAGTAGCGACAAGAGATTCAAACGGCAAAATCCTAAATGCAATAGCAAAAGTATATCCAGGTTTTATCGGCGGAAGCGCAGACCTCTCTCCTTCAAACAAAACAGAGTTAAACGGACTCGGCGATTTCCCGAGAGGCAGAAATATCAGATTCGGTATTCGTGAGCACGCGATGGGCGCTATGACAAACGCTATCTCTCTTTACGGCTTGTTTAGACCATTTTGCTCTACATTCTTCGTGTTCTCCGACTATTTGAAACCTGCCATCAGGGTAGCGGCGCTTATGGGCGCAAAAGAGTATTTCGTATTTACGCATGATAGTATCGGTGTCGGCGAAGACGGTCCTACGCATCAGCCAATCGAGCACCTAAGCGCGCTTAGAGCTGTGCCAAATCTATATACATTCAGACCGTGCGACGCAAACGAAAATATAACGGCATGGCAAACAGCCCTAAATCTAAATGCGCCAAGCGTATTCGTATGCTCCAGACAAGGACTTGAAGTTCTTGAAATTAGCAAAAATGCGGATATTTCAAAAGGCGCATACAAAGTTGTAGAAAAACCAAACGCTACGCTAACTTTCATGGCAAGCGGTAGTGAAGTGCATACGGCTATAGCTGCGGCAAAACTGCTAGAAAATGACGGCGTGGCGACAAATGTCGTGAGCACTCCATGCTTGGATTTGTTTGTAGAGGCGGGCAAGGAGTACCAATCTGCGCTTCTTGGCAACACAAAAGTACTTGCAGTAGAGGCTGCGAGTGGGCAAGAGTGGTATAGATTTGCCGATGATGTGGTCTGTATGGAGAGCTTCGGGGCCAGCGGTAAAGACTCTGCGCTGTTTAAACAATTTGGTTTTACTGCGGAGAATGTTGCAAGCAGAGCTAAAGCTTTGCTCTCGTAACACTTTAGCAAACAAAGTTTTGTTACAATCTTGCAAATTACCTAAAAGGGGGAGACAATGGCTTTAAAAGTTGCAATTAATGGTTTCGGAAGAATCGGTAGATGTGTGGCTAGAGTGATAGCCAATAGAAACGACATAGAGCTTGTAGCGATAAATGACCTTGCGGACATCGAGGAGCTGGCGTATCTAATGAGATACGACACTATCCACGGCAGATTTAATCAAGCCGTAGCGGTGGATAACGGCAATCTAGTTATCGGCGGCAAAACGGTAAAAGTATTTAGCGAAAAAGACCCTACGGCTCTAAAATTTGCGGATGCAGGCGCTGAAATCATGCTTGAGTGTACGGGACTTTTCCTAGAGCAAGACAAAGTACAGTGCCACCTAGACAACGGTATCAAAAAAGTAATTTTCTCCGCTCCGGCAAAAGACAACACGCCTACATTTGTACTAGGCGTCAATGACAGCGCATATAACGGTGAAAAAATCATCTCAAACGCATCTTGTACGACAAACTGCCTCGCTCCGATGGTAAAAGTGCTTGACGATGCGTTTGGTATCGAAAACGGGTTGATGACTACCATCCACTCATACACAAACGACCAAGCGATTCTTGACATCATCCACAAAAAAGAGAGAAGAAGAGGAAGAGCTGGTGCGGCCAACATTATCCCTACGACTACGGGTGCGGCAAAAGCTATCGGTCTAGTGCTTCCACACCTAAAAGGCAAGCTAGACGGCCTATCCGTGAGAGTTCCGACTCCGGATGTATCTATGACGGATTTAAGCGCAACACTCAAAAGACCTGCCACGGTAGAAGAGGTAAACGAGCTATTTAGAGCCGCAGCAAAAGGCGCTTTCAAAGATATAATCACCGTAGATGACGAAAAAAGAGTATCTATGGACTTTAGAACAGATCCATCAAGCTGTATTTTCGTGACAGACACGACAAAAGTAATCGGTAACACGCTAAAAGTAATGGCATGGTACGACAACGAGTGGGGTTATTCAAACAGACTTGTCGATATGGCTGTTAGAATAGGTGCATAAAGAGAGGAGTAGGGTTTTCCTACTCCATCTCCATCTCCTGAAAAGCTACGATTATGTTCTTCGGATTTTCATCCCACAAAGCCGCATTTTTAAATTCACTCATATCTACTGCTTTTGTTATGCCGTCAAGCTCTACGCCTTTATCAAGCGCCGATTTAACCCCGTTTCTTAGCTTTGTCATATACGAGAGTGCAAAGTCGTAAGATTCTCTGCCGATTGTTTTGCCGTGGCCGCCTATAATATGCGTAAATTCAAGCTTGCCTATCTCTCTTAGCGCCTCCATAGAGCCTTTGACGCTGCCGTCTCTTATTGGCACTATCATTTGGCTATAAGCTATATCTCCGGCGATGACTATTTTTGCCGATGGGTAATAGATCGCGATGTCGGCCGCTGTGTGGGCTTTTTTGGATGGCTTAAATACGGTAAGTTTGCCCTGTTTGGCTTTTATCGTAATATTTTTATCTATGTACTCATCCGGCAGAGTGACTACGCTTTTTCCCCATGCCTCTTTAGAAACCGCCATTTCGTAACTACTAAACCGTTCAGGTATGCGCTCGTATGCCTCTTTGATTTTTGCGTCGCCTATGATTTTGATTTTGCGCTCACGGTAGTATGCATTGCCGCCTAGGTGGTCATTGTGGTAGTGAGTATTTATAACGAGCGTTATTTTTTTGCCAAACTCTTTTTCTACTGCTGTTGCGGCTTCTTTGGCGTAAATGTATGTTGGTCCGGTATCGATAGCCAAAATACCGTCTTCAAGCTCTATATAGCAGCTATTTACTATGTTACCGTTATTTTTTGTATCAGGTGCGCCGGGTTCGCCAAATATACAGTAGACGCCATTTTCAACCTTGAGGGGCTTGACATCATAGCTAAATCCGAAAAGCCACACCGAAAATGTTAGACAAAAAAATAGTTTTTTCACTGGTTGCTCCAAATATAATTTTTATTTATTTTATATCTGAAAAGTAAAATTGCCGTAAAATTAAATCCCCTGCTTTATCATTGCGTCGGCTACTCGTCTAAAGCCGGCGATATTGGCTCCTATCTTGAGATTTTTTTTATCTCCAGACTCTACTGCCGCCTCTTTGCACTCAATAAATATATTTTGCATGATATTTTTTAGTTTTGCATCTATCTCTGTATGCGTGGATTGTAAAAACAGTGCATCTTGTCCCATCTCGAGACCGCTTACCGCTACCCCTCCGGCATTTGCCGCTTTGGATGGCGCATACAAAACCCCCGCATTTATCAAAAAGTCGGCAGCCTCGTTTGTTAGCGGCATATTGGCGCCTTCTACGACAGCCTTAACGCCGTTTGCGACCATTGTTTTGGCACCTTCCATCTCCACTTCATTCTGCGTGGCGCAAAAAAAGGCATAATCGCACGGTACCTCTGTAATTTTTATACCTCCATATGAGCCTTTGCCGTATGATGCCAGCGAAGCTCTGTTTAGCTCTTTAATCTGCTTGATTTTTTCTAAATCTATGCCGCCATTATCCAATAGAACGCCGCCCCTGTCAGAGCAAGCGACGACTTTTGCGCCTAGTTCTATTAGCTTTTCCATCGCGTATATTGCCACATTCCCGCTACCGCTGACTATACAGGTTTTGCCATCAAGCCCTAATCCATGGTTTACCAGCATTGCTTGCGCAAAGTATACGGCTCCGTGCCCAGTTGCCTCTCGTCTGCCGTAGCTTCCGCCAAAAAGCGGGGATTTGCCTGTTAGTGCACCGTCGAATAGCCCCGTAATCTTCTTGTATTCACCAAACATATAGCCGATTTCTCTCTCGCCTACACCGATGTCACCCGCCGGTATATCGCTATGCGCCCCTATATGCGGAGTAAGCGCTCTAATGAAGGCTTGACAAAATCTCATAATCTCTCTATCGGATTTGTCTTTTGGGTCAAAATCAGACCCGCCTTTTGCACCGCCTAGCATCAACCCGGTAAGAGAGTTTTTGAACGCCTGTTCAAAACCTAGGAATTTAAGCGTGGAGAGGTTGACTTCCTTTTCAAACCTCAGTCCACCCTTGTATGGCCCAAGTGCGGAGCTAAATTGCACTCTAATGCCGCGGTTTATCTCTATTTCGCCGTTATCTTTTTCCCACACAATGCGAAATTTGATTATTTTTTCCGGTTCCGATATGCGCTCTAGAATTTTGTATTGTTCGTATTTTGGTTCTCTCTCAAGTAGCGGAAATATAGAGCCAAAAACTTCGCTAACGGCTTGTAAAAATTCCGGTTGATGCGGGTATTTTGCATTCAGGTCGTCTAAAACTTTTTTGAGGTACATCTGGTAGCCTTTTTTATTTGAAGGATACTGCCTGTGCGTTTAAATTTTAATACATTGGGCTGTTGTACAACAAACTCTTGACTTAAAAGTTTTGCAAATTTTTTAACATTAATTAACTTTTCTGATAAAACAAAAGACACTACAATTATAAAAGCAGGGATTAACAATGATATTTTGGAATATTTATTTTTGGCTGAGAGTTGCTGGAGTCGTTTGACACCAGCATTGCACCCAACGGCGAGGCTGTACACAGTAGGCACTATATGGATGGTAGCGACATACTACCTCAGCAAGTTCTACGGACAATGCCGCCGATCCCCAACCCTCTCCCAAAACCGCCGCTCACACCTCTCTTCTTTTCAAATTTTGATACAACAATAACAAATAGCGATATTGACCTTTTTTTGCTCAAAGATGAACTAAAGCCTATGCTATAGGCATAGGCTTTGATATATTGTCTGCGCCGAGTAGTTTCTTGAATGAGAGGGAAGACTACTTCTATAAAGTCGATATTTTGCAAAACGGAAAGGTGCTATATGAACGAAACAGCGGCTAGAGAGTGGTCGGTTAAGCCGTGGCATCATCATCTGCGCCAATTTCAATATTCCGGTTGAGGAGATAAAAGCCAGATAGGATAGTCTACCCGTTTTGCTCTACCTCGCCCTCTGCTTTTGCCGCAGCTTTTTGCTCTTTTTTGAGAGCTTTGCACTCCTCTTTTGAAGCGGCTGCCTCTGTCTCTATCTCAAACCATCTATCGTTCATGCCCTTGTCATCGGTCGGAGGCGTGAGCTCATCGCACTGACTAAGAGCCTCTGCTTTGTCCGGGCATGCTCTGACGCACTCGCCGCAGTAGATGCAAAGATAAGGGTTGTAGTTGTAGGTAAACTCAAAGTTGCTTCTATCTTGCGTAAAAAGTATCGCTCCGGGAGGGCATACGACCTCACAGTTTAGGCAGAAAATGCACTTTTCTACATCGTACAGTATCAGCCCTCTCGCTTCTTTGTTTTTTGGGCTCTGCTCAAACGGATAGTCTATGGTGGCGGGGCGGCTAAAAAGGTTTGTTATTGCATTTATTATTGATTTTATCATCTTCTTACCTCGCCGTGCATGATAGGCATGGGTCAAACGAGGCTATTATCGCTGGAACATCGGCATAGTTTTGACCTTTGAGCGCCTCTATCATTCCCGGTACGGAGCCGAATGTTGGGGTCTTGATACGCACTCTATCCAAATACTGCCCCTTGGAAGCTTTGAGGTAATAAAAACACTCGCCTCTAGGCGCTTCGACTCTCATATAGCTCTCCCCCTCCGGTGTTCCGCGCACCTTTGCCGCTATATCGCCTTCAGGCATACCGTTAAGCGCCGCTTCGATGAGCCGTATACTTTCAAAAATCTCTTTTAGCCTGACCATATTTCTAGCGTGTATATCGCCACCCTCCATCACTATGCTCTTAAATCCCAGTTCGGAGTACGGTAAATAATCAGATTCGTTTCGTACATCAAAGTCTACTCCGCTAGCCCTGGCAAGAGGTCCTAGGACTGAACGGCCAAGGGCGCTCTCTTTTGTGATGATGCCAACCCCTTTGTATTTGAGCGACAGGCTCCAGTTGTTGAGAAATAGCTCTTCAATTTCGGCTACTTTTTGCTTGAGAAGCGCTAGTTTGGCTCGCATAGAGCCTTCTATTTCGGCGCTTATGTCTTTATTTACTCCGCCGATTGAGACATAGTCGAACTGTACACGGTTGCCGGTCATCGTCTCTTGTGCCTCCATCACCAGCTCTCTATCCTTCATCGTTCTCATAAATAACGCCTCAAAACCCGCATTTTCGGCGGTATGGGCAAGACAGAGAAGATGAGAGTGGACGCGGTCTAACTCGTTTGCTATTAGGCGCAGGTATGAAGCTTTTTTGGGCACCTCTATATCCAGTAGCTCCTCGCAAGCAAGAGTATAGCAGGTGGAGTGAATGATGGCGCAAAGTCCGCAGACACGGGCGACGACATAGCCGACTTGCTTGAACTTAAATTTTGTCGTACAGGCAAGCTCCACGCCTCTATGCACATAACCTACATCTGCCTCCACCCCGATAATCTTCTCATTTTCACATTCAAAGCTAAAACGGACCGGCTCTAGTAGTGCGATATGTTGGCTTCCCAGCGGGATATTTATTGTTTTGCTCATCTTTTTATCCTTAGCGGATTTTCTAGCCCGTCCACTTCTATGAACATTCCTTTGACGCTTCCCTCAAAGTTTGCCCCCATAAGGTCTTTTAGCTCGCCCTCGTATAGCCTAGCGGTCGGTAGCATATCTGATACGCTTGGCAGGGTATCATCCGCAGGGGCTTTGGCATACAGCACTCTCCACTCATCCTTTGCGCCTATCTTCGTAAAAGACCACTGGATTTCAAGCTCACCCTCTTCAAACAATCCGTTAATGCAGACAAAGTGCCAAACGGCAGGGTCGTAAAACTCTTTGATTTTCTCTTGTATTTCGCTCATTTGTACGAGCTCTTTTGTCGCTTTCATATTGTGCCCGCCATTTTGGTTTTGTCTGTTTGCCCATCCGTCTCGTTGATTTCGCCGAGTAGTTTTTTTGGCTTCTCTATTTCTTTTGTTTTTTGTTCGAGTATTCCTAGGGCTTTTGCTACGCCGTCTATTATCTGCTCAGGGTGTGGGGCGCAACCGCCGACATAGACATCGACAGGGATATATCTATCTATTCCGTCTTCGACATTGTACATTCCACGAAACACGCCGCCCGTGCTCGTGCATGAGCCGCACGCTACGACGACTTTTGGTTCGGGTATTTGTGAGTATAGTTCGACTAGTCTCTCGCGGCTTCTTTTGGTGACAGGTCCCGTGACTAGGAAGATGTCGGATTGCTTTGGATTGCCCGTGTTTTTGACCCCTAGTCTCTCAAGGTCGTATTTTGGGGCAAGGCAAGCTAGGATTTCTATATCGCAACCGTTGCAACTTCCGGCGTTGTAGTGCAGGAGCCACGGTGATTTTTTGCGGAATTTTTTTAAAAACTCTTTTATCATGATAGTACGCCCAGTATTATGTTGAATGCGGCAAGCGTGAACGCTACCGAGTATACGATACGCACCATATCCGCATATTTGACCCTAGCTGTGGAGTTGTCAACGAGTAAAACCGCAAAAAACGCCACAACCGCAAGCACGGCTCCAAGGGCGAAGTTTGACCCGCCGAACAAAAACACGAGGGTAAAGACAAATAGCATATCAAGCCATTTTGCCGTATAGACCGCCTCGTAGAAGATACCGGAAAACTCGATTTCCGCTCCGCCCACTATCTCTTGATGCGCCTCTGCGGCGTCAAAAGGAGATTTTTTGAGTAGCCCCGGAAGTACGACGAGAAGAGCCAAAAAGCCTATAAATGATGCGGTTAGCGTAGAGCCGCTATTGACAATCTTTGAGACCTCAAAGCTTCCCGTATGCAGATAAAAAGCTATCGCCGTAAGGATAAGCACAGGCTCAAGAGCGGCTATTGCGATAAGCTCTCTTGTGGAGCCAATCCTGCTATATGTAGACTTCGCCGAGTAGCCCGCCACGATGAGAAGCGAAGTTGAGAGCAGGTGGAAAAATATCGCCACCAAGAGGTCACCGCCGAAAAACAGTACAGAAAGGGCGACCCATGCCGCTAAAAAGTGCATCACACCCATGAAGGCGTGGTAAGAGTGAAGTATCATCGGTCGTTTGTCGGTTAGCTTGAAGAGGTCGTAAAAAGGCTGCAAGATGGGCGGTCCCATGCGTGACTGCATTCTTGCCTTTAGTTTTCTCTCAATACCGTAAAGTAGTCCGCCCAAAACAGGGGCAAAAATAGTTAGTAGCCAGCTCATATGTTTAACGCTCCTACTATGATGATTGCGGCAAATAGTGTTGCGCCGATAATATTTGCGGTTTTTTCTATATTTTTTGCGGGGTCAAAGTAGAATGAATAGGCATTTGCAACAATTTTCTCCCCGCATGCGTACGGTTTTGCCCTATCTACGCCTTTTAACTTGATTTTGGCGGCAAGGAGAGGAGCGATGCCTAGAAGTAAAAACGCCGCAAATATATGCCAAAACTCCAGCGTTCCAAAAGGCAGGACAATGCCCCAAAAATTGCCTTTAATAGGTACGGCGGCAGAGGCTACGAATGCGGCATTTTCTTTGAAGAAGCCACCTATCACCGGAGAGACAAAAAGAGCAAAAAAGAGCAAAAAGACGCCGAGTATAAACGGAGCCGTCAGATACGAGGAGTCCTCTGCTTCGCTTTTTTGCCCGTCATTTGCGACAAATCTTCCGACGGTTTTGAAATAAAGTAGCGTAAGAAGTACGCTTCCGACTGCAATAAAAAACAAGAGGAATGCGACAAGCAGACCGCTAAAGCCTACAACACCCTCATACGCAAGCCATTTGGCAAAAAATACGCCGAAAGGCGGCAGGGCGATAGATAAAAAGCCAAGCACGATAAGGGATGTAAGCACTGGAGCTTTGTTTATTAGCCCCTCCACCGACTCTATGCTTTTGATGTGATATTTTTTTTCAAGTATTCCGGCACACATGAAGAGCATCGCTTTTGAGACGCCGTGGAAAATGATGAGAAGCATACAGGCTAGAATAGTCAGAGGCGTGCCGAGAGATGCGGTGAGTATCATAAGTCCAAGAAGCGAGATGGTTGAGTATGCAAGTATCTTTTTGAAGCCATCTTCTCTAAGAGCAAGCGCCGCCGATATGAGGAACGATACTGCTCCGACCGCCGCTATCACTGCTCCAACCGCTGTACCTGACACGGCTGGGGATATTTTGAGTATTAGGTATGGGGCTATTTTGACCATCGTGGAGGAGTGGAGTATTGCGCTAACGGGTGTCGGGGCGACCATTGCGCCAAGCAACCATGGAGAAAAAGGCATCTGTGCACCTTTGATAAGTGCGGCGATAGATACGAGAGCGCAAAACAACATCAGATATTCGCCCCCACTAGCTAAAATCTCAGAGATATATACGGTGTGAAACTGGCTTTTTGCAACTAGTGCGGCAA